>Ga0302138_10000004_pt1 | contig 255321 bp, 247 predicted proteins | sample CBN3_321_MG_FD_203110 | JGI IMG/M metagenome (GOLD analysis project Ga0302138, IMG submission 203110) | Marine microbial communities from Western Arctic Ocean, Canada - CBN3_surface | ecosystem: Environmental > Aquatic > Marine > Oceanic | place: Canada: Western Arctic Ocean | collected... | reverse complement strand
TTGATTGGAAACGACGACCGCGGCGCCGAACGCGTTTTGGACTTTCACGGCGATGGAAACCACCAGCCCGACACAGACGCAAACCCACCCCAGCCAGTGTGTTACCTCGCGTACCGTCCCCGTGACTGGAGCGCACACAAAACGAACGCGTTCGGTGCGTTTACGAAACGGTTGCGCGAGATCGGTTTGGCAGCGCGCGAGGAAACGGTCGACGCGAGAAGTAACGAAACTAAAATCGTGACCGCCGACGCGTGCACGGCGACACCGGCGGACGATGCAAACGAAACACGGGAAAACAAGTGGAGCGTCTCGTTCAACGTGCGTGACGCCATCGCACGGGGACTTACGATCTTGCGAATAGAAGCTGGCGGGAGGTTGTGACGTCGCGGCGCGAAAACAAAAAGACAAAAAGAAACAGCGTCTCGTTGGCGACACCGTTCTGACGGCGGCGTACGCGACGTGCGCGATTGCGCTTGAAACCGCAGCCGACTCGAAACACACAGGACCTAACACAAGCTTCATGTGTCACGCGGGTTCATTTTTCGTATTGCAAAATCTCGCCCCGCGCCTCACTCGCCAAACGCGCCAACTCTCCTTCCTGTTCCCTTCGCGTGCCCGTACCAATCGTTCGCTCATTAAACGCTCATAGCGCGGATTAAAGCGCGCTTACAGCACGGGGGTGCGGTCGATGGCGCTGATGGTGACAAAGTTGTACGCGAATGGGTCGGCGACGTGCTTGGCCCAGTTCGTGGCGGGGCCCTCACCGCCGGTGGTGGCGCCTTGCACGAACACGCCGAGCATGGCGATCATGGCGAGGCGGCCGTTCTTGATCTCCTTGACTTTCAGGATGGCGAGGTCTTCGGGGGTTGAGGCGACGTTTAAGAAATCCAGGGGGCCACCGGGGTTGATTGGGTCGAGGCCTTTGAAGTCCTTCCCTTCGAACTTGCCGTAGATCGGCGCGAACCCGGCGGGGGCTTCCAGCTTGCCTGAGCGGTACCCCTCCACGCCCGCCAGAAGCGCGACTTCGATGGCGGTGAACAGGTACGGGTTGCCTAAAATCTCGGGGCGCCCGGCTTCGCCGTCCAGGAAAACCTTGCCGGTTTCGGTCCAGTTGCCACCCGGCACGCCGAGGGCTTCGGGGATCACCACGCCGGGCACGGCGAGCATCGCCCAGCGCGCGTGCTGCACCTCCGCGATGCGGTACTGCGCGATCTTGCCATCCTTGCCGAGCTGCAGGGGGTCGAAGCCGTAGTCACCCGCGAGGGTGCCGTTCATGTAGGACGGGACGTCGGTGTTGATGTCCAGGAGACCGGCGGGGAGGTACAGACGGCGGTTGGGGCCTGAGGGGAGAAAGAAATGGGAGGGTTGTCAGTCCGTGTAGGAGAAGTTGTACGTTGTAAGAGTCATTGCCTTGGTCCGCGGAGAGAAAAAAAGTGGGAAAAATAAAAAATCGGTTTCGTGGAGGCACGATACGATCGGTGTCGGCGTCCCGGATCGGGAGCCGCCCGTTTCCGCGCGCGTTCGTGGGAAACCCTCGCGCGTGTGGTACGACGCAGCGCCCGTGTGTGTACCCGATCCTTCGGTGCTCGAACGCGCGCCCCTATGAAAAATCCAACTCGCGCGTGGCTTGATCAAGGGACGGACCGACCCTTTTTTTTCGTGGATTGGAGGATAGTCATTGATACGTACCATACCACTTGCTCTTGTCGCTGCCGGCCTGGTTCACGCCGGAGGCTTTGCCAGCCTTGCGCACGGGCGCGGCCTTGCGCACGGGCGCGGCCTTGCGCACGACGGTCTTCATGGGGACGGTCTTTTTAGGCGCGGGCGCGGCCTTCTTGACCGTCTTCACGGGCGCGGTCTTCTTGACCGGCGCGGTCTTCTTGGCGGGCGCGGGAGCCGTCTTCTTGACGAACGGGGACGGCTTCTTCGCGGGCACCGGCTTCTTGGCGGGCGCGGTCTTCTTGGCGGGCACAGGGGCCGTCTTCTTGAAGAGCGCGTTGATTTGAAGAGCAACCATGTTGAGTCTTGGTTTTTAGAGAGGGTGGTCTCGTGTGTGCGGGAATGTCGGGCTGCGGCGCGCGGCGAGGGAGACGGCCGATTGATGCGCATCGGGGAAAAAAACTGGATTGTGATTGGCCAAAAACGGGCAAAAAAAATCGCGATTTCGATCCAGTTTTTGAGTGGCCAACAGTCTTGGCTTGAAACGAAGTAACCCCGGTGAAAAAACGCGGTGAAGAAGACGCGTTCGTAGGTCGAACTTGACCGGAGAGTAGGTTTCAAACGCGATACTTAATTGCACATCGCGCGCTTTCTCTCGCCGCCGTCTCTAAAAGAAACGCATCACTCATCCTCACATGGTCGCCAAGATGTCCATCTCCCTCACCACGATGTACTCCATCCCCTCCGTGTCGTACATCTTGTCCCCGGCGTACTTAAAGAACATCACTTTGTCTCCTTTTTTGATTGTCATCGGCACTAGTTCGCCGTCCTCGCCTTTTTTTCCGGGCCCCGCGGCGATGACAGTCGCGGTGCTGGGGCGCTCCATGGCGCCGTCCGTGAGCATGATGCCACCAGCGGATGTGTTGCTCACTTCCATGGGCTTGATCAGGATCCGGTCCCCCAGGGGTTGCATTTTGGGAATGTCAGCCGCGGTGGCGCCGCTGCCAGGGAACGTACCGATCAAGTCCTGTTCCTTGATCACGATGTACGAGTCGTCGTTCATTTCCAAATCAGTGCACCCGATGCCGAATTTGTTGTACAGCACGGTGTTGCCTTTCTCGAGGGAGATGCATTCGGGGCCGAGCTCCATGACGTCGCCTAGAGAGGTGATACATGTCCGGGTTTGGGGTTTAGGGTTAGGGTTAGGGCATGCGGGTTTGGCGGATTTGACACACACATGACACACACTGGTTCCAGGTGTGGAAACAGAACAAGGCTTCCCGGCTTGCTTCGCGAAAGATTGCCAAAGATAGTCGAAAAAGAAGCCCCGGGAACCTTTTGCCTTTTGCCCTGCACAGGGTTTAGGTCAGATTCCGATTCCATCCAACGTCGTTCGTCGCGTCCGTAAACGTACCTGAAGTGGGCTTCCGTTGCGCGGTTTCGGCGAGGATGATCCCCCCCGCGGTTTTGGTTTCCGCCTCCGCGATCTTGACCAAAACGCGGTCCGCGGTGGGCGCGATCTGGGGAGTTACGGAGTGGGAAAGGTCAGGGACGGATGGCGAAGGTTGCGCGTGCTTTTGCTATCCACAATCGATGGGCGACCCCATGGGGGTGCGTCTCGTGTGACACGGAAGGAAACCACTTGATTCGAGTTAAAACACCAACCACCATCACGGAAGGAAACTTACCTTCTTGTACTGCTTGGGCATTTCGAACCCCTTCGCCGCGCGCATGGCGACGTCGCGCTTGGAAGAGACGCGTCGCCCGGGGGCGGTAGCCGCCGCCGAGAAGGCGACGGTGGAGACCAGCGAGAAAGCCATGTCGTAGGAGTTACGGTAAGCCGCGCGGTGCCGACTTGACGTTAGGGTGCGGGCGACGAAGTCGACCTCGCGGTTGGGGTGGTGTGACGTGCGCGTGCGGATGTGGTGGTGGGGAAGGGACGTGCGCGGTACACGCCAAGGCGATCGCGTGGCATTGATTTCCCACCTTCCTTTTTCTTTCGGCGCGCGCGCGCGACGGTCTTGCTAAAAGAAATTATTTCGCGTTCGACATTCGCCAAATCTCATAACACCCCTCGCCCCCTTGCAGACAGCGGCGCCCGCCTGTCTGGACCGTCAGCCTGGCCGTCGCCATGGCTTCCAAGATGGTCTACGACGTCCTGGCCTCGTTCACGTGCCCCCGGACGATCACGTTTCAGGATTACCGTTTAGGGTGGACGCACAAATCCATCGTGGTTTGTATCTTGGCCTACGTCGGGTTCAATTTGTTTTCCGGGCAACTGTACCTGGTGGGTTCCACGCCCCTCGGGCTGGTTTCCGTGTGGTCTAGTGAAAAATACGACGGGAGCTTGGGAAAGAGCTCGTTCACTGAAGCGCGGGACGGGTTTTACGAGGACTACACTCGGAAAGCGAGTGGGTTTGGTGCCGGCAAACCGCCGCAAAGTGCGTACCGGTACTGCGCCAATCCATCCTACGACTACGACTACGACGTTAACTACAACTATGAGAACATCGGGTGCGCGTTTCAGGAGGAAGCGGAGATCGCGATGAAAGGCGAGTCCCTGATTTTCTTCACCACCATGGTGCAGACGAACACGGTGAGCTTCGTGGGCGGCGATTCCGGGAAATGCGACCGCGACGTTTTTGTAAACGCGGGCGTGTCCGCCGCGGAGTGCCCAGACGTTGATGGAACCGTGTTTTCACACGCGCTAGGAAGGTGTTACTGCCGCAGCACCACGAACGCGTTCGTGGTAGCGGTGGAGAACATGACCGTGAGCATCGAGCACAAGTTCGAGGCGCTTTACGGCCGGGGGGAGTTACCACGAACGTTCGTGCGAAACGAAGGTACGTATTTCCCAATCACCACGTTCCGCGCCTCTGCGATTGATTGATTCCCCACACGAGACTGACACGTTACTTCTTTTTGATCGTATCAGGGTCCACACAAAACCTTCACGAGTTCCCACCGGGCGCGAATGTGGAACTGCCGCTTTGGAAAATCCTGGAGTTCGTGGGGTTGAGCCTGGATGACTACGCGGAGGACGACGGTAGTGCCGGCGGAGGGGATATCGTCACCGGTAACGCAACGGAATCGTCCCAGCTGGCAGGCCTTGTGATTAGCGCCCAAAACCGTTTAGGCGTCGCCGCGCAGCCTAAACTCCGCGTGAAAGGGCTGCAAATAAGCGCCAAGATGCAGTACTACAACTACCACCAAGCCCCCGGTTTCGAGAAACAGAAAGACGGCACCCCCGGGGAGACGGTTTGTATCCTGTCCCTCTCGCCGCAGGACATGTGGGCGGCGTTCGGGAACGACGTGTCGCACTTTCCATCAAAAACCACGCGAACGTTCGGTACGTACCGCGCGTTTCCCGAATCCAGGCACCGGCACCGGCCGTTTGCCGATTGTCCAGAGTAGTTACTCATACACGTCACGGAAGACTGACACATTTCGTTTTCGTTTACAATCGCAGACGTCGGCGGTTTTGAGAACCGGTACCGGTACGGGATCAAAATCGTGATCCAGGCGAGCGGGCAAATAAGCGCGGTGGATTTCATGTTCCTGGTGAACTCGGTTATTCAGGGTTTAGTGCTTTTAAACGTCGCGGTGGTCGTGACACAAATGGTGGCGTACTACGCACTAGGCGACCGGAGTAAGATGTACAAAGAGTTTGGCAACGAAACGGCTATTTTCGAGCGCGAAGGTACAGACGGGCCTTTCCCAACCCAAATCCCGCCCACTGTTTCCGCCCCGTTCGTGACTATTTACTGTGCACTACTAGTAACTCTCACCATTACTGGTAACCCTTACCAGTACTGTTAACTCTTACAAATACATCACTAGTGCACTGTTCGGCCCGATTACGCCCGACTGTTTCCTCATACTAATACTCAAGACTGACACTTTGTTTTCTTCGTCTCAGCCGCGCGGTTTGCGATTCAATCCATCGTCGCTGGAAACGCGTTCCGTTTGATGGACACGGACAACAGCGGCGGGCTAGGCCACGACGAGATCTTCAACGCGATTCAAGCCAGCGTGGCTGGGTCCGATTTAACCGAACAAGAAATGAACACCCTCGCCGGGTTTGTGATTCACCAGGTACGCGTTGCATTTCCCGAATCCCGCCGACTGTTTCAAGCCTCTCTTTGAGTGCACTACAGTAACATTTACTGGCAACTGTTACAACTACATACATCACAAGTGCAATGTTTGCCCATACATTACACCCATAGACTCAAGACTGACACTTTTCGTGTAACAATCACAGGCGGATTTGGATTCCGAAAAGCACAAGGTTTACGAAGGCGCGGACGCGGACGAAAAAGAAGACGAACTCGGCGTGATCAACTTAGCGGAGTGGGACAACCTCTTCGCATCGGGGTTCATGGACTTCCGGTCCTTGTCACGGGTGGTGAAGAACCTTTCACGGTTAGAGAGCTCGTTTCTTTTGGAACGCGCGAAGTTGTTCAAGGCGGGGCTTGGGGGGGGGGGGGGTAACTCGTACGGGTCGGTGTAGCGGTTCTTTTTTTTAAAGCATCTTTCGTTTGTTTTCGACACAGACTTTTCGCGAAGCCTCGCAGCGGAACTACTTATCACATACACATACATACTATATCAACACGTCGTTTCAACACTTCCAGACTAAACAACGTCAGTGAATAACCACGGAGTCGTACCCGTGTTTCTGGACTAAATCGTCCAGGTACGCCAAAATCGTATCCCGGCGTTTCAAAAGCGTGTCGCGCTCTTCCTGCGACAGAAAATACGAAAACTCGTTTTCGATGATTCGCGCGTCCAGAAAACGCAACCGCAAGTACGTCCCCGCCTTGACAACCGTGGAGGCGCCGGTTTGGAACGCGTTGTCGTGTTCCATTGACACGAACGCTTCCCTCCTGAAGCTCGCGGCGTGATCGATCAAAACTGGGCGGTACGTCGTGCCGCCCAGCGGGGAAACGCCGTTGCCGTCCCGAGGCGAGTTTCCAACGCTTTTCTTCGACGCTTTTTCGTTTTCGTGTTTCGCGTCACCCGCGTCAACCGACCCGCCGCCCTCCGTCCAGTGCCTTCCAAAAAGAAAGTGCCCGCTGTGCCGGTCGCTGTTCTGTAACAGCACGTCCAAAACCCTCGTGTCACTAAGCACCACCCGGGGATCGATCCCGTGACCCCAGCACCCGGTATCTCGCGCCTTACCGAAATCCCCGACCTCGCCCAACTCCTTGGCGTCGTCCACCCAGTACATAAACGCGCCTTCGTCGAAGGTTTTGTAATCCACCTCTATTCCGCCGGTGCGGTACGCCGCGGGTGGCACTAAGTCCATGCCCAGCAACCGCGAAAGCTTATACGCGACGTACTCCATGCTCGCGCGGTGCCAGCCTTGCGACGGGTAAAACAAAGTGTCAGTCTTTCGTAATGTGTATTACGTAATTACGGGCGGACAATCAGCAGAGGTAATAGTCCCTTCTGGTACGAGTATGGGCAAACAGTCGTCCGGAATTTGGGAAAGGACCAACACGTACCGTCGCCGTCGCCGTCGATTTTGGGTTTGAAAACGCACTCGATGGCTTTGGCTTCGGGTTGTTGAGTTAATCCTGAGTTATCCGAGCCCTCCGAGTTGTCTTCGATCCTCAACCGGTAACACGGGTGGCCGTACTTCCCCTCCACTTCGCTCATGGCTTCCACCCAGACGATGTTGCCTGTTTGTAGCAATCTGGAGATGGTTTCGTGCTGCGTCGTGTCTTGTTTGGAAGCCGTGCTGCTTCGTACCGCTTCCGCGACTTTTTCACTAGCCAAATCGTTCGCCGCCTCCACGAGCGCCCGCGCGCCGAGCGCCGCGCGGTCCTTTGCCGAGATGTGGATGGACCTCCCGTCCGCTTCCGCGGCCGCCTTGACCGAGACGTGCATCGAAATCTTGGTGGTGCCTTTCTTTTCGTCAGTCATCACCTCCGAGTGCGTACGACAAAGCACGCCGGGGTGGTACGCGACGCACGTTTCCGCGGACACGTCGTCGAGGGAGTATTTAGTCTCATCGTTTTGATCACCCGCGTCGTCGTCGACTGAGTCGCCTTTCTCAACGCTTGAAGACTGTTTCGATGCTTTCGAACTTTTCCCATTCAGTTTTTCAAACTCCGGTTCCATCCCGCCGTCGGCGCCGTAAGTCGTCTCCTTCCCGCTGCTCTCCTCCAACCGTCTCAGCCCGTCGATGACCTCGGCGTCGCCGAAGCCTTTCAGTTCGATCATTTCAAGAAGCGTCTCAACGTTGTCCTTTAACCGGCTGTTACGCTTCGCAAGCACCGTAAGCGCCGCGATGACCTCTTTCGAGGCTTGGCTGTTTCCGGGGGTTTTGGTTTCTTTTTCTTCGTCTCGCGTTTTCCTCGGCGCGTCAAGATTAGTAGTGTTTGAGTGTCGCGCGCTGGACGGAGAAAACATGTCGCGCTTGATTTCGTTTTCGTTTTCGTTTTCGTGGACGTGCACGTCGCCGTCGCGGGCGGTCGGTGGTGACTTCATTTCACCGCCACCGTCCCTGGCGGTCGGCGAATCAATTGAACCAGCCGCCGCCGCGGACGACGACCACCCGTCGATAACCCGGGCGGACCACGAGTCTTTGAACTCGCCGGACGCGTTTGGTTCCCACCGATTGGGCGACTCCGGCGGAGGGTTTTTTTGCGAAGAAGGGAGCGTGTGGTCGGTGAATTTAGAGCCGCCCCCACCATCGGACCGCGAGCCTTGACCCCCGATGGGCGGGTCGTAACGCAAAGGTTGGGTCGGTTGCCGGACAGAGGTATCCGAAGCGCGGTCCGAAGAACGGTCCGTATCTAAACCGTCCACGGGCGGGTACATCTTGGCGTACCAAGGCAGGGTGTGGTTGTACCACGCCCTGGTGCCTGGCAGGCCATCAGTGTGTATTTCTGGTTGCATTTTTGTTTGTGTCCCTGCGACGTCCATCGGGCCGTCGGGCCCGTCGCTATCGCCGCGTAACAACTCGTCGGTCGTCTCCACCTCCAAACTCACGCTCGCGCCCGCGGTGAGCGTATTCAACGTCCGGGACAACGGCGAGGTCAGGGCGACGCCGAAGCTGGCGACGACGCCGAGGCCGTCGTGCCGTGCCGTGACGGACGCTACGGTCAAAGAAGTGCCGTTCACCCGACAACACGAACCCACCCTCACCGAAGCGGCGGCGCTTTCGGGAATCGAAAGCGAAAGCCGCGTGAAGTCTGAAAGCTTCACCACGTCCACGACGCGGCTGGGGCACACAACGGGGGGCACGCCTGTGTTATGGATTGGAGGGTCGTATGCGTGTATTTATGGGGAATAGGCGTCAGTACACATGGCTTCAGTGCACATGCACCGTATACATCATCAGTGCAGTGTACATGCACCGTATACGTCATCAGTACGTACGCGACGCGAGACGGCGCGTTTTACTCGTCTTTTTCGCCTCCTAAAAAAAGCAACGGTAAAAGTGGGTGGTCTGCAAGTCGGACCACGAAAAACGCCTCCCTCGGGGAAGGGCCGGACGTACCGGTGTACGTGGCGCGGGTATCGACGCGCCGGGTCTGGTTTCGTCGCGGGGTTCGCGGTGCGTGGCGTAAACCTGTTTTGAGGTTGGTGGAGGGGGAAGATGGGTATGGTCAGGGGGTTGTGCGTCGCGGAAGGGATCGTGCAATCGGCGATTGATAGAAGAAGTTCTCGTTGTTGCCTCGGCAATCCCGGATTCGGTGGTACCAAAAGAGAGTACGACTGACGCGGATTGTGGCGTCGAAAAATGGACGCACCCGCCGTGTCGCACCCGCCGCCTCTAACGCGCGCGGTTCCGCAATGCACCGGCGGTGAGGTTCTGTTTGGAAAGATCACATGTGGTGGGAACCAACGGTTGGTGGGCGAGGTCAGCGGGGGTTGGGAATGAGCGTGCGCGTTCACGCGGCTCGCGCATTGGGGGCAAAACGCAGATGGACTACAGTGACCCAAAAGGGCGAGGAGGGAGAAAAAGTGCAACTCGACGGAGAGTGGACGGAGAAACGCACCGGTTAGCGGCGTGCACGCCCGTCGCGTGCATGACGTTTACAGGCGCGCCCTTTCGCGTCCGCGGTCGCGAAAAGTCGCGACAACGCGTTTCACGCAGAGCGGTGCGAGTCGGAGTGGGTGTGCGAGGGCTCTCATCAATCAAGTTTAATTCGGGGATGACGCGGACGAAAATTTGCCTCCTTTTCTCTCGCCGTTTTGCCACGTCTCCCCATCTCGTCACCCCGACTCTTGTCTCGTCCACTTCCAGAGGCACCACCGACCACGACATGTACGCGAGCACTTCGTGTCTTCGCGTGACCCGGGGGGGCGTTTCCGCCCCCAAAGTTGGCGGACGCGCGAGCTCCTCCCGCCGCGCGGTGACCACGGCGAGCGCGTCTGATTCCAGTGGCGCTCCCATCCCGGCTGCCGAAGCGATGAAACGCGCGAGCTCATCACGGGTAGTGAAGCGCAAGGGTTTCGGCGAGACGTTTCGTTTCACCGGGTGGGCGCCTGAGGTTGTTAACGGCCGAGTGGCGCAAATCGCGTTCGTGTCCGGCGTTGGGGCGGAGGTGGTTACCGGCGAAACCCTGCCGACGCAGTTCCACGACCATGTTTTTTCCCTCGCGTTTGTAAGCGCGCTGGTTTTCCTGGCGAGCTTCGCGCCTGGTTTGTTCGCGAAGAAATACACCTCGGAGCCGTCCTCGAAAGACCCGCCCTTCGGGCCGTTCACTGCTGGTAAGGAGCTGAATCATGGCAGGCTAGCGATGGTGGGGTTAGCGGGCGCGTTTTACCTGGAGTGGACCACTGGCGGCGCGTTTTGGGAACCGTTCTTGTAAACTCCCTTTAGACATAAAAACTGACATAAGACGCTTACGCGTCGCGTAACCCTTCGCGACGCATACGAACCAATACCAAATAAATTAAATAATGCACTACTTCTCCTCTAGGAAGCCTGTTAGCCCCAGACTCTTCTTGATCTCCTCCACGGTGGCCCGCGGGCGGTCGCGCTCGATGCAGTGCCCGACGTCTCGTTGCAGTTGGAACGTCTTCGCCACGAAGTCCTTGGTGTCACGTTTTTTGTACAGCCCTCTCGGTTCTAAAACCCCAACCACCCCTTCCGTCGCCTTTTCAAGGTTGTAGTGCGGCATATCCGTGAACATGTGGTGCGCGACGTGGCAGTCCGTGATGTGGTGCGTGATTCTGTCCACGCCGAAGCCGAAGGTCCGGTCGATGGTCTGCAAACCACCCAACACGTACTCCCATTCGGTTTCCGAGTACGTCTCGGTGTCCTCGTCGTGGTGTTGCAGATAGGTCACCGCGAAAAGCCACCACGAGAAACACAGGTAGGGTGCTAGGTACTGCATGGACCAGGCACCAACGCTGTCGGTGACTGCGAATGTCAAACCCAAAAACCCAGCACAAGCGAGTGTGGACACCGCGCATTTCAAGCGCTCGTCTTTCGGCGCCTTGTCGAACAGTCGGCTGGCTGGCCAGAAATGGCTGCCATCCGTCGAAGCCCATTTCTGTTCTAACAGCAGGTACCCGGGGAACCCGAGAAACGCGCCCCACCAGTGGTCCAAGGCGAGCCACCGTACGACCGGGTTCGTGCCTTGATACGTCTCAGCTGTCATCCACGGGTGGCTCATGTCTTTGGTTTCGTGCTGGTGGAACCGGTGGTGTTGTTTGTGCGAGTACGCCCACGGCCAAAACGGAACCAGAAGCGGCGCGTGCGTGACGTGCCCGATCACGGCGTTTAATAACTTGTTCCCCGAAAAACTGCCGTGCCCGCAGTCGTGCCCGATCACGAAGTTCATCCACATCACCGTGCCTGTGATTGGGGCGTAGATGGGGAGCAACAGCGGGTTGTCCACCACGAGCGGGGACAGCACGCCGAAGCAGAACAGCAGCGCCGAAAAATCAACCGCGAAATATTTCAAGCTTTCCTGGACATCCGGGACGAAACATTCCTTGGGGATGGCGTTGCGAAGCTCGCGTAGGGACGGGATCGGGCCATTTCCAGAGTTGTGTTCGGTCGTAACAATGACACCACCGCCTGCCGTGCCTGGCAACGGCACGGAGATCGCGCTCGGGCGCACCGCTGTTCGATTCCGGGCGGTCTGTCCTTGGCCGCCTTGGCGATTGGCTTTGGCGGTGACCGAAAAAACGCGAAGCCGCGATGACGATGACGATGTGATTTTACGTTCGATGCCGTTCGATGGCCGTCTGGCCGACGCGTTCGGTACGTTGCCCGAGCAGAACATCGCAGTCGCCATCGCCAATCACGCACACCCGCGGTGCGATGCCACGCGAAAAAGGATTGCCAACACGCGCCAGGGCGAGTGATGACACGCCGCCGCCGACCTGCAGGTTTCACGAAGATCTGATTTATCCAGAGACGTGGCCGACAGCTGGCGCGTCGTGTCCGGACGAAAAGCAACGTCATCTGTCTTCACTGTTCACTTCAAGGTCTCCGCCTCGCCGCCCCACTCGCGGCGACGCGGAACCCCGGCTTTGGTTTCGGTGCCCCGCGTTTCGCCTCGCGACGACATGCCTGTCGCGATGCGCGCGCCCGGGTTCTCCGGCCTCAGCTCGCGTCGTCCTGACGCAGTCGAAGCCGCCCGGTCCTCGAAGTCGTACTGCAGGAGAGCTTCGCCCAATCGTCGCGTTGCCAAAGTTTTCGCCAAGGTCGAAACCCACACCACGGACGTGGTGGTGATCGGCGGCGGTATCGGGGGTTTGTGCGCGGGTGCGTTGTGTGCGTTGTACGGCAAGAAGGTAACCGTGGTGGAGTCGCACTCCGTCGCGGGTGGAGCGGCGCACTCCTGGAAACGAAACGGGTACACCTTCGAAAGCGGGCCCAGTTTGTATTCCGGCATGTCGAAATGGCCAACCACGAATCCGTGCGGCCAGGTGTTGCACGCCCTCGACGAACCCTTGACTTGCGTTGAATACAACACGTGGATGGTGCACGTCCCGGAAGGGAGCTTTTTGACGGAGGTGGGGAACGACCAGTTCGTGGATGTGTTGAGGGAGTACGTGGCTGACGTGGATGGCGTAAACGCGGCTGATGAGTGGTTGAGATTAAAAGAACTGATGAAACCTTTAGCCAAAGCCAGTTCAGCGCTACCGCCAAGCGCGGTGAGAACCGATTTAGGCGCGGTGGTAACCCTAGCCAGGTTCGTCCCCGGGCTTTTAGCAGCGGCGCCCGTGCTTCCCGAAATCATGGCGCCGTACTCAAAGTTCATGGAGAAGAACGACATTAGGCACCCGTTTGTCAAAAACTGGATGGAAGTTTTGTGTTTTTTGCTCTCGGGCGCCCCCGCGTCCGGAACCCTCGCCGCGGAAATCGGGTACATGTTCGACGACTGGTACAAACCGAACAGCACCTTGGAATTTCCGGTAGGGGGAAGCGAGGCGATTGTTGACGCGTTGACGCGAGGGTTACGAAAAAACGGGGGACGCCTGGAGGTAAACTCGCACGTCGCGGGCATAAATTTCGACGACGCAACGAAAAGAGCAACCGGGGTGACTCTTAAAGACGGCACGGTTATCACCGCCACGGAAAGCGTCATCAGCAACTGCACGGTGTGGGACACGCTGAAGATTCTGCCTCCCAACGCCATGGAGGAATGTCGCGCCGACGGATCCGGGAAGAAGTGGGTGGACGACGTTCACGAAACAAAGATGTGCGCGTCCTTCATGCATCTGCACTTGGGCATCGACGCGACAGGGTTACCACCCGATTTGGAAATTCACCACATCTACGTCGAGGACTGGGCGCGCGGGGTAACGGCGGAGCAGAACATGGTGCTGGTGTCCATCGCGTCCGTGCTAGACCCTACGTTAGCGCCAACCGGGAAGCACGTGATTCACGCGTACACGCCGGGGAACGAACCGGTTGAGTTGTGGCAGGGGTTGGAGCGCGGATCAGACGAGTACGAAAAGCTGAAAGACACGCGATCGCAGATTCTTTGGCGGGCGGTGGAGAAGGCGATTCCTGACGTGCGTGTCCGGGTGGAGTGCCAATACGTGGGGTCGCCGTTAACGCAGCAGCGGTGGCAGCGGCGGCACAAAGGCACGTACGGCGGCACGGGGTGGATAACGCCTGATAGTGACACGATTCCCATCACAACCGCGGCGACGCCCATGGCCGGACTGCTCGTGGTGGGCGACTCCAACTTCCCCGGACCAGGCGTACCGTCCGTCGCCGCGCACGGCTGGAGCGCCGCGCACGAGTTGGTGCCGTTCTGGAAACAGTGCGCGATGCTGGATAAAGTGGCGCCTTGAAATATCTTACTAGTTTAAAGCTGGCGATTTGTAATCATATCAAGGGTTCAGGGTATTCATATCGATACAAAAGGAACCTCTCCCGCCTGCCTACAAGTTTTTTTGTACTCGTCCTGTTGTTGATGTTCAAGGCGCAGACACTTCCAACACTTCAAGAATACTTCTTTCGTGCTTCTCAGCAGTACCCCGAAGGCAGGTCGAAGTCCAGCAGCGGCTTGACGAACTCGCAGAAGAAGTTGAGGGAGATGCTTGTGCTTATGGAGGTTGAGCGCACCACGCCGATCGGGTCCACGGCGATTGCGACTTCCTTGTCCACCAAAAGCGCGCGTCGCGGGACGGTCTCCGCGGAAGCGACCGCGAGACAACAGGCCAGGACGAGGAACAGCGAACGGAGGTGGCGGGAGTTCATCATGGCGTGTGTGGGTCAGTGGGTGCGACGAAGACGCGCGTTCGCGTTGTTCAGAGTGAATCACAACCGGTCGCGGTTCCACGGTTTCTTTCGTGTCATCACAGCGACCTCCCGACGCAAACCGAGACGCAACGTGAAGCACACGAAACACTCTCCGAGGCTTGTTTCGTGACGAATACCACGCATAAAACCTCTTCGGGGGGTCGAAACTGAAAAGAAAGTGGAGACTGATTTTGTCGCGCGTAGTACTTGTTACACCTGTTACGCCCCCTCCGTGCTCTACGCCAGCGTCGCGGTCTCCACGGCAAGGTGCGCGCGAAGCACGGTGAGTGCCATTTCCAGCCGCTGTCGCTCCCTTGCGTCAGTGACCCACCCCGCGCACGCCGTCGCCGCGGCGCTTCCCGCCGCGCCGTTTTCAAGCGCCGACGCGGCGGCGGCAATTTCGCCGTCGCCGACCGCCGCAGCCGCAACCGCCAAAGCGGCTTCCACGCCGTTTCCAGTGTCACCACGAAAAGCGCTTTCGCGCATGCGCAGCAAGGAAGCGACGTGCGACACGACATACGTCAACACCCCTCCGCTGCCGTTGGTGCCGTCGTCGTTCCTCGGCACCAGAGCCAGGCGTCTCGCCGCTCGCGCGACGTCGTCCAGGCGCGACGTCAACGCCTCTTTGGTGGGCGTGCCTGTTCCCGTGCCCCTTGTTGGAATTGTGCAAACCACCGCCTGCACCAGGTCGTCCCCTTCCGCCGCGAGCTTCAGCACCGCAACTTGTCGATCGAGTGAGCACCCACGCGACGCCGCGTCGGAAAGCGCGTTCGTGGCGAGCGCGACTCGCAGCTGTTTGTGTGACATTTTTAAGTTCACCGAGTTCACGGCGAGGGTTTCGGTTAGCGCGCCGACCCGCACGCGGACCTCGTCCAGCTGTCCAGCTCGCGCAACCCTTTCCCTGATCAAACACGCAGACGCCGCCTTCTTCAGCTCCAGGGCTTGCGTTTCCAGGGACTGTTTCAAAACCGCGACCGTTTCAGCAGCCGTTTCATCCGCTAAACGCTCCGCTTCCGACCCGGCGAACGAAAGCGCCGCCGCTAACGACGCGACTCGTTTTTCCGATCGCTCGATTTCGTTCGCGAGCGATTGAATCTGCGTGCTCGCGAGCTCCGCGGCGACCGCGTGGGATTCCGTGAGCCGCACTTCAAGCGCGCGCCGTTCCGCCCTGGCATCTTCTGGTACGATAAAAAAGAAAGTGTCAGTCTTGAGTCTTACTGTATGAGCAAACAGTCTACTTGTGATGTATTTGTAAGAGCCGCGAGTACTGGTAAGAGTTACCAGTAGTATACGTCCGTCTCGTATGGGCAATCGCAAAGGCGGAACGTGGTGATTGGGAAAGCCCCGCACCCGCGAAGGTATCAAGCGTCTTGGCGAACGCGACGGCGTCCGATTCGCCCGCCAACGGCGTCGCCCGGAACGCCGCGGACGCGCGCGCGATATCCTGTGTTACGAAAACGGAGATGTGCGGCTTGTCAGGGGCCGTAGCTCGTGTTGTGGTGCTCGTAACAAGAACACGTAACGTCATTTTGGAAGAATACGTAGTTACTTTGGAAGAGAAAGAGAGGAAACGTGATGACCCGTAGGACTACTGACGCGCGCCGACCAGCAAAAAAAAAAAAACCAGGTGAAAGATTTCGTCCGGTGTTTTCGGTGAAGCGGGTGACCATCCCGTCCCCATGACACGCCCGGCACACGACGGCGCGTTGAGTGATCAAACTCGTTTTTGTGAGCCCTGCCGCGTTCGAGGTTCTTGCTGCCGATAAAAACTGACCCGGCGTGAAGTGCCGGGGCAGAAGAGTGTAACAGCGAAAAAACCGAAAAAGAAAAAAAGAAAAAAGAAGAAGAAAAAAAAACACACACCTCCGCCGCGCCTCGCGACGACGTCGCGCTCGGCGCCAACCGCTCGTCGGTTTCCGTTGCCGTTTGTCTTGAGCGCGCGTTTGAATGTATCGCGCTCGCGTTTGTTGACACCGTCTGCAACGAAATCGCCCTGGTCGCCGACGCCGGGCCCGCTGAGTTGGAATCTAAGTTCAAATCGCGACTCGAGGTTTCGCTCGCGGCGAAACTCGCGCGGCGTTCTTTTTCGTTCGCGACTTCGATTCGTTCCGCCTCAGCCGCCGCGTCCGCGACCGCCAAAAGCGCATCCGCGGCGGTTCCGAAAACGAGCGAGACTTTTTCGTTCGCCTCTGGAGGCACTTCTTGGGTCACTTCTTTTACTTTTTTAAACGCCACGGGAGTCGGAGTCGGAGTCGGAGTCGGCGTCGGATCCGTCGGAGTTTCTTCGCGCTTCGGGGTTTGCGTTTCGGGAGTCACAGACCTTTCAGTCACAACTTTTGTCACCGCGACTTTTTCGGTCGCCAACGCGCCAATGTCCTTCGCGACGCGCTCGCGTTGCTTTTCAAACGCGAAAAGCCTTCGCAAGTTAAGGGCTCTACCGGGGGCGGGAGCCTCCGCGGGCGTTGCCTTCGGTGGGTCACCCTTGGTTTCACCGGCGCGCGTTTCCTCGGTTTGCGTTTCGGGAGTCACAGACCGAACGGGAGTCACGGTCGAGGCGGTTTTGTTTTGCGCGTCGTACACGTAACACGCGCCCGCCCCGGCGCCCGCCAAAAGCGCGGCGACGAACGCTCCGTTGCCTGCCTTTCGGGGAGGGGGAAGAGGCGTTCCGGGCGGGTTTTGCAGGGTGGCTCCTGACGTTGCGATTGAGGCTCCCGGTGATGCCATCGAGGCTCCTGGTGATGACGCGGACAAAGGGGACGATCCGCTCGCCGCTGATTCCGACGCCGCCGCGTTCATTGACGATGGAGGAGTCACAGTAACCGGTGTGGAAGAAACAGACGGAGTGGTAACAGGAGGTACGGCCACCGCTTCTGCTGCGGATGGAACAGTCGGTTGGGTCTCCCCTGTTGGCCTCGTTTGAGCCCCCGCGGCTTCCCCAGCACGCGCGCTGTGGTTAAATACCTCGGGGGGTGGCTTGCGCCCCGACCCGCGCCCGGACGCGTACCCGCGGGTCGCCTGGAGTGAGATTAGCGATGAGTGTGGGGAGAGATGCACGCGGTCAGTCTGGTGGGCACACGTTAACAGGATGGTTTTTCAACAGGGGCGGTCTCCGAGGGCGACGAGGTTGGTGGGGGGGAGATTCGCAACGCACGCACCTCACATGCGACCTTTCGGGCACGACACGCGAGGTGTTGCGCGATCATGGAAACGCTTCGACTCGACCCGCCGGGCGTGCGCGCGCGAATGGGGATCCCATCTACGATCTGCTCTCGGCGCCAAAACAGAAGAGGTAAAAAAGTTGCTTGGCCCAATTCCACGAAGCAGACGATTCGTCTCCTGCTTCAACGAATGTTCCGACGCACGTCCGCGCGCGTCTTGTGACTCGCGAGTCACACGTCGCCGCGCGTCGTCGCGCGGCACGTCTCACGCGCGCGCGTCCTTTCGACGCCAACAAATGCCCCCGCCCCCCAAACAAAAACCCCCAACCGCGGGCGGGCCCGGCGTTTCGACTCCCGGGGTCGTGGGTAGGGGCCGAGATCTTGCCAAGATTGGTTCCAAGAATGCGGGTCCGGGTCCTCCGAAACCGAGGCTACCGCTGCCGGCGAAGGCTTCTGCGGTGGTGAAACCCTCGTTAGCCTCGGAAGCGTGTGTCGCGCTTGATATGTGCGTCTTTGGGTCGAAATCGCGCCGAACCGCCCGCGCCTCCTTGGTAACCGCGAAAACGAACGTCCCGGTGGGAAGGACCAAGACGAGCGGGCCAACTTTGTTTCCATCGGCGACGAAGAAGCTCAATTTGACGACACAACCGGCGCCGGCGCCTAGTGACACACACGAAGAAACATCGCGGGACGACCGGGACGCTTTTTCATTCCAAGAGCACCTCGGAAACACTGTTTCCGAAGAAACGCTCGACGATCAACACGATTTGGACGACGCCGTGGTGACCAGCGACGTCGCGTCGCCGAACGGTTCGGCCTCGGACGCGCCGGGACCAAAAATTTCAAATTGGCGACTCGCGCGGCGCGCCGTGTTTACGCACGCGTACTTCAGAGAAGTCCGGGAAATCGGCCGGGACGTGGGGTGGTCGTTGCTTCTCGGGGTGGTGGGGGACAAGAAAAACGCGGGCGATTGGCTGGCCCGGAACAAAAAGTCCCCGTTCGCGGCGTCGGCGCGGCGGGAAAACAGCCGGCGGAACGACCGCGGGCGGGTTATTCTGGACGAGGAGAAAATTTGTGACAACACGCAAACAGTCGGAACAAGTCGCGTCACGATGGACTCAAACCACATGTCAAACACGGCTTGTTTGTTACGAAGCGCGCAGAAAGTAAGCGCGGACTGGCGGGTGTGTCGCACTGAATCCGAGGTGCGTATTGGGACGTTCCCAAATCCCAACAACTACACACGGCACAAGTGCACTGTTTTATCTCTCAGCTGGTGACTGTTCAGACCGATTACCCTGACTGTTGTCCATACATCGTCCAATACATCGCGATATACAGTACACCCGTAGACTCGCCGACTGACACTTTTGTTTTACAAAAACAGTACGAAACGCTCGCCGGGTTTTTCCAGCTCGTGAAGTACGGCGCGGAGGAAAAGATCTGCGCGAACGGCGACGTGGCCGACTTCGTGGCGCTTGTTGTTTCCGGGAGGTACGTGGAGGCGCCTTTCCCAAATTTAACTCCCTCTCCCTGTTTGCCAATACAAGACTGACACTCTCTTTGTTTGGCACTAGCTGTTTCGTGGTGGGCAAAACCAGTTGTGACAAGAAGGTTGTTAAAAAGAAACTAGGCCCGGGTGCGATCATCGGCGAGATGGGGCTTTTACTTGGCGGGTTCCGGAAAGCAGACGTCGTGGCGTGCGCATCGGGGGATGACGAGGATGATTTTGGGAACGTTTTGGGAAACGAGGAAGCGCTCGGCATGAGAAGAGACGCCGGTGCCTCGTCCACGCTTTGCGTTCGTATTTACTTCGACGCTTTTGTTGATTTTTTCGCGAAGCACCCGGATTTAGCAACGAGGGCGTTCGGGTCACTCACAAACACCGCCACGTCCCGGTTAAAGCGGTGGCTTTTGGTGGAGAAGGAGGGACGGGAGAAGAAAGATACGGAAGAAAATTCCGAAAAAGAAAATTCCAACGTTTCAAGAAGAAGCCCGAAACTAGCCGAAACTCTTGACGCGCGGCGCGTGTACCTCGCGCTTTCCGGAATCGCGGACCGCGAGAACTGTTTCTGTCAGCTGCATTCTGAGAAGGACAAGAAAGCATTCGCCTCGGTCGCCGCGGTCGTGGATGCGAACCGTCACGAAACCGTGTTCTCCTCGGGCACCGTCGCTTCGAAGTTCGGGATCGTCTTAAAAGGTACGTATTTCCCACCCACCACATTCCGCCTCCCTGATTGCCCATACTCGTACCAGAAGGGACTATTACCTCTGCCCATTACCCTGACTGTATTACCTCTGCCCATTACCCTGACTGTTTACGTAATACACATCACGAGAGACTGACACTTTCTTTTTTTACAATCAGGGTCCGTCGTCGCCGAGCAGGTACGTGTTGCATTTCCCAAATCCAGACACGGTTTGATGCCCCGTTCGTGACTGTTTCCCGTGTACTACTGCCCGTAACAACTGTTACGACTACACACAGCACAAGTGCACTGTTCGGCCCGATTACTCTCCCAGTGCCCTGTGTCCGGCCCGATTACTCGGACCCCAATCCCCCATACCTTACACCCACGGACTCGCCGACTGACACTTTTCTTTTACATTCGCAGAAACACTTTGGCGACTTCAGCGGCGCGACGAAACTGTGCGGTAGTTTCGTCGGCGTGGTGGGTTTTGTGGATTCGTTCTTCCGGCCGGCGGTGCGTCTGTCCACCGCGACTGCTGGGTCGGCCGGGTCACGGCTTGGCATTTTCGACGCCCAAGCGCTCAAGACGTTGGAACGGAAAAGACCCGGTGTGGGGACGTTTCTTGCCATCGCGCTCGGGCGAGCGGCGACGGCGCAGCGAAAAGAGAAAGGGGATAACGATAACACGGCTGGTGCGTCTGATCAACCCTCTGTTGCTGTCGCGTTTGTGCCACGCGAATTGCCGGTATTTAAGGTCACGAACACCACGCACCACGACGACACCGACGACGCGTGTTGTTTGTTTGACGACGAGACGCTCGGCACCGACGACGCGGGGACTACTTCGTTTGCTGAGTCGTTAACTCCGGATGATTCAAATCGTTTCATCGTCGATGAAACAAACGCCGAAGGCGTGGTATTCCACGAACCCGCCGCGAACTTCGCGGAGATGTGCTTTTCGCCGTCCACGCAGGCTGGGAAGATTCCGACTCAGAGTTTGCCTTCCGAGTTGGAAAGACGCGGCGAAACACGCGCTTTGTGGAACGAATCAAAAACGTTTTTGGGTGACAAAACGTCGTCGGTCGCCGCTGTTGCCAGTACTGCGACGAGCGCGTCGAACTACGAAACCGCGTTGATCGCAAGTGCGACACGGGTCGGAGACGAGGAAGTTTTTGGAAGTTTTGGACTAACTTCCCACTTGCCAAAAATCGTCGCCGCGCTGCGCGTGGCGTTCTCCGCGGCGGGCGCCGATCCGCCGCCGTCGAAAGTGTTAACAAAACTCGCACTGAACGCCCGAGTTCTTGTGTTTGAAGTAGGCAAGCAGATTCTACGGCCGAACGACAAGGCGTGTTTCGTGGGCGTTTTAATAAACGGCTCCGCGAGCGTGGTGGACGGATGCGGGAACGTCAGCGCGAATTTGGAAACCGGAACGCTGCTCGGCGAAAACGGTTTGTTCGGCGACCAAGGTGTTAGACACGGCGAAGTGGCAACGTCGAGTGACCCTCACGAAACGAACGGGGGTTCGATTCCGCCAAGGTTCAGAAAAGGCGCCGTGGTAGCAGGCGAGGACGCCACCACGGTCGCGGTGTGGCACGTTTCTGATTTGATGAACACAGCCAAAGAAGAGGGTGAGGGGTACGGGACGGAAAGAAATCACGAGAAACACGAGGAGGAGGAGGCTGAAAACTCTTTCCCAATCGCCGTGGCGTTCGTGTTGCTGTGCGCGCGGTCGTTGACCTCGAGGGTGCGGGCGAACACGGCGCGGTCCGCGCCGAGAGAGAGTTTCACGAGCAAGCTGGATTTCTTTGATGAAGACAGCGAGTCGGAAGACGAAGAGAGCGACAATTTTGGGGAAATCGTTTGTGGAAAAAACCACGGAGACGAAACCGACGACGTCCCCCGCCTCCGCCGCGTTTCCCGGAATTCGGACTCGGCAAGCGACTCGGGCTCGGATGTCGAATCGCCAACTGAAACAAGGGCGCGGCTTGTTAAAGAAAAGAAACTGCAAAAAATGCGAATCAAGGTTTTCGAACTCCTCAAGCCGTGGCGCTCGAGCATCGCGGAGGGCGTCGGGGACGAGGACGTGCGCGAACTCGCGACGGCGCTCGTGTTTGATTTCGATTTGTCGAGGGAAAAAGAAAACTGCCCGGTGGTGCATTTCGCACCAGGCGACGACGTCTTTAAAAGCGGCGTGGTTTCTTGTGCCACGCTGTTGGTGCTAACAGGGTGTGTCGTCGTGAGGGACGGGGGTGACTTGGAGAACACGAAACAGGCACAGAAACGGAGTTCGGAAAAAGAGGTACGGCCTTGCGCGTTTCCCAAATCCAGACACTGTTTGCCCACACAAGACTGACACTTTTCTTTTACAATCACAGTTTGTCAACCAAACCAAACGCCCGCCCGGTTCGTTCGTCGGGGAAACCGAATACTTCAACCGCAGTTCCGGGGAGGATGCTTTTTTGTGTGCCGGTGTGGGTGAGTCCGTGCGTACGATAGACGCGTTCGCGTGTCCCACGCACGGCGCCACGGTGTTAGTGGTGAGTCACGAAACCTTGGACCGGCTGCGGGTCACGCGGCCGTCACTGGCGCTGGCGATGTTTTCGAAAATGGCGGGCACCGCGGTGCAGGCGCTGATTCGGGAAATCGTCGCGAGCAACAGTTGACGACAGGTATATAGACGAAGACCAGTACATAGAACCCACTGAACCCCTGAAAACCACGGAACATACCTGTTAAATACTAATTAAATGATGATATCTAAATAGGGTAGCACTAACGTTGTTTTTACGTTGTTTTAATCTACAAACCCGGTCTCCTCATCACTCGCCGCAGGCGCTTTCCGCGCGGCGGCGAGAGTTTTGAGGAACCCGTGCGTTTGCACCACGCGCACCGCGGCTTTGAATCGAGCTTTTGTGGAGCCTTTGATTCGCAACGGCGAAACTGGAGTTTTGTGTAGGGTCATACTCCACGACTTCGCGATACTCCGCGACTTGGCAGTACTCGGCGCCGCGCTCGATACCGCCTCTTGTTCCGGAGACCTCACTGATGACTCCTCTTCCTTCGCTGATATACTCGATTCCTTCACCGACGCATCTTCCCAACATCGATCCGCCAACCGCAAGGTCATCACCCCGAACGTCCCGTCCTTGGCGAGCCACCCGGCGTTTGCGACTGCGTAACTCGTGGTGTTGTTTCCACGCAAAGAAGATTCGCGTTCAGAAACCGAAACCCCCGTCCACGAACGCGTCCGCGGTTTTCCAAAACCCAAAGCCGGGCAGAGGTAACACGTCGACACTTTTACCAAGCTCCATCGCCACCCTTCCCGTGCTCAGTCGCACCGTGACAAAAGCGACAGGTTCCGACAGAGGGGGCGTGCGGAACCGGGCGACCTCGAGTCGCGAATCGGCACTTTCGGAAATCGCGAAATCAAAATCCGCCTCGAGAACGAGCTGAAAATCGCACCCCGCAGTGCCGTGTGCGTTGTCGCCCGCGCGCCACGTACCAACCCACACGCCTTGTAGCTCGGAAGGGTTCGAAATCACGGCGCAGGACACACACTCGTTTGGGGGGTACGAAGAAGAAAGATGTGGATCGGTTGTTCCAAATCCGTCGGATTCGTTTTCCGGCGAAACCGCCAACCGCGACGAATTTTGATCGGGATTTTATGTATGAAATGGCAAAACACATTTTTGATCGCAGTTTTCGACCGGCACTGTTTTCCGATTTTTGCGATCAACCTATTTGGGCTACTCTTCGCGTCGGAACCCACGCTTGGGCCCCGGGCGCTTTCTCTTCGCGCGAATCAACGGCCCGCTTTCCCCGTACGGCCGGTACGTATACGTACTACTCAATTTGGGTGGCCACTTGACGTGAAACCGCGTGCCGTCGCTCGAGACTTTGCGTATCGCCCCGACCCCAACCACCGCGACGTCCTTGTTTTTTTGGATTTGTACCTCATCGCCAACCACCAGTTTTTGGAAACGACCGTCACCGTTCCATCCCCCGCCCGCCTCCAACTCCCTCAAGGCCCGCCTCGCCGCCGCGCGCGCGTCCATCTCCGCTAACCGTGTTACGCCACGTTTGCAAAGCGCCCCACATACGCAGAAAACAACCCCGAGCCCCACGAAACAAAGTACGACAACGAACGTGGTCTCGTCGAGTTCGCCGTAGCCCTCAGGAGGCGGCCCCCCGTTACTCGTGCCGCCGCGCACTCTTCCGACACGCGCGTGCGCGAGGTCGAGTTGCGCGAGAAGACATGCCGTAACGGTGACCTGCCATACGTGCGAAGGCCAAGCGCGCGACATCACCGCCGATGCGCCGCGTGGGAGTGACGACACGCAAGAATCATCGTCACGTGCGTTTTACATGCGCGCATGGGGATGACCGAGGAGGATACATGTAGAAGTATTTCTGACAGCAGGCGCAAAGGATTCAGACGCGTTAGTGGTTCGCGACAAAAACTAGCGTTACACTTTACTTAACAATACAATGGGCGAACCTCTTGGAGGTGCGATGTTTCACAGGTCGATGGGTCATTATCTCATTCCGCGAGATCTCAAAACACGTCCGGGTTCCGGTTAAACATCCCGGGCGACTCCACCCCCATGGCTTGCTTCAGGTGCACACCGAGGGAGTAGTTCTGGCGCTCCACGTTTTGTAGTCTTTCCTGGTACGAAAGCACAACCCGTTGAAGCTCAGCGACCTGGTGTTTCACCCCCTCTTGTTCCTCTAATCGCTGATTCTGAATCGCCACCGCTCTTTTCAGGATGAGGTTCTCCTTCACCAACGTCTCGCCCGCCAGGCCGGTCCCTCCACCGGCCCCTCCACGAGCTATTGTGTTTTGAGTCACCGTCGCTTCGAACGCGGTCAACACGCGTTCTGCTCTTACGTGCGCGTCCGCAACGTCGCTCGCGCCCGTCATCTCAGAAACGAGCGCTTCGATCCACTCGCGGGTCAACGTGGTCGGCGCCTGCGCTGCGCTCACGGAGGTGCGCCCGTTCGCCGAAGCCGCGCTCGCGAGTCTCGCCGCGGCCTCCGCAGAAGCAAGCGCAGCAGTGGCTTGGTCAGTCACGGGAGGCACGGACGCAGTGCCTGTCGCAGACGCACCCGCAGACACGCCTTCGGCGGTTTCTTTTTCGATTTTTTCTTTTCGCGCGTCGCCGTCGCCCGATCCATCGCCGCTCTGTGTCGCGCCGACCCGCAACGCCGTGAGCTGCCGGATCGCGTCGTCGATGTCGCCGCACTTCTCCAGGATCTTGGAAACGTCCTGTGGGTTGTTGTCCGGGTTTAGGTGGGGAAGGGTTCTGGGTTAGAGGTTGACAAGAGATGGTCGCTGCGCCGCGCGCGAGACGAATGATCTGGCGCAGATTTTATCCGCACGGTTTGCCCTCCAGTCTATTTGCGCACTGGGTTTTTATTTTCCGGCCGTAATTGACCGACCACGGGGCGGCGAGATCTGACGCCGGCGCACTTACCTTGTCCATCTCGGGCGGGAACTGGTCGATGAACCGAACGAGCTCCTCCGCTTGCCGCGTGTCCACGGCTAATCCGCGCAGGTGTAGCAACCGCCTGGCGAAGGACTGGCCGGTGCGGTGGCGCTTGAAGAACGTGCTGGCACAATCACCGGCACTGGACCCCCGCACGCGTTTCCGGCTTTCGTTGGGGCTGAGCGGGGACAAAGCGCCGCCGCGCGCCAGAGCGCAGACGTCAGCCATGCAAGTCGCGAGGGCGACACGTGGACCACGACCGTGACGTTCGTGCGCTCAAACGGGTAACCGCAACGCGCGCGAACCACGGGTGCCGCGGCGAGGAGTGGCGGGGAAATTCCCCCGGTTTGATGTTTCCTCAAAAGTTTTGACGCCAAGAATCCGCGTGTCCCAAATAGCCAACGCACAGAAAAAGCAACGACACCGCTTCTCCTCCCTCAAAAGGTAGTACACCACCCGCCAAGTACTCCCGCGCGACGGCACCGCGCACCACTGCTACCTGTCCCGTTCCCCTAAACCCCTTTAGGCCATGACACGCACGTTCCGCGGGTCCGTTTCCGACCCCAAGCGCACGACAACCGATAGCCGTTCCCAGCTCAAGAACACCACGGTTTCCAACCTGGACTCGCCCTCGCTTCGCCGGAAACGGGTTCGGTCCAAGAACACGGGACGGCTGGAGTTTGTGGACCACGACCACGAGTTCGTGGAAAGCGCGTCTATGCGCGGCGTGCGACCGAAACGCGAGGGCGTCGGCGTCGGCCTGCCTCCCCCTCCCGGGGTGAAGGTTTCGAGGGTTTCAGAAGAGACCGAAGAGGCTCCAGAAAAAAAAAACTTCACGTTGCACGGCTCGTCCACTGAAAAAGAACAACACCACACGCCGCCGCGAACCACAAACCAACCGGCAACCTCCCCGATACCGGTCGGTACGCCTGTCGAGGTCGCATCTTCGCGAGCCGCGTCCGCGATCGCCACCGCGAGTGCGTATGGGCAAACAGTCGGCGCGAAGGCGACTTTGATCAGAGTGCGCGCCGCGGGTGCCGAGCTCTAAAAAGAAAAAGAAATAAGCGAAAGCGACAAGTCATTAGACACACGAAAGACAAATCACCACTCAAAGCTGGTCGTGAGACTCACGACTACTACCGGTCGTGATACGTATCACTACTACCGTGGTCATCCGTAATGCGGGTACTGATTAGTAATGAAGGTACTGATTGGAGCTACTGATAGACACGATGCACACGTCGCTACTATCGTCGTCGCTACGTTCGTTATTACAATCAACGATCAAATCAATCCTCCCCCGCCCGGTACGAAACCATCCCCTCCACCTTGTGCACGTTCGTGGAGAAGCTCCTTAGTTTAACTTGCTCCATGCCTGACTCAACAATGTTCCGCGCGTCGGACTCTTCCCAGGTTTGAGGAACCTCGCTATCCGCGTCCGTGTACGCCAGCAAATCGAACGTACACGGCTCTTCAAGCAACGGCAAAAACGTGACGCTCGCGGTGACTTGCCGGATGATGGCGCTGATCTCCGCCGTGATTTCCTTTTCGCTTTTTTCTTTGGTAGTGGTGTCATTCAATACCGTGCCATCCTTACCCACCTCAGCCTCCTGTACGACGTCGAACACCCACCGCTCCAGGGGTTCTTTACTGCCAACAGCGGTGACTACTAACACCAGTTTCTGCAGCCCCCCGCTCATCATCCAGTCGTTGATCTGCTGCAGCACGGACACCAGGTACGTTTTCAGCCCGTCGTCCGTGGTGACCAGCATCCCTAACCCGTACTTCTGTTTCCTCTCGAACGTCTCGGGAGGGTAAATCCCCCTTTGGTACAAAATCGAGTTCACCGCGTACCCGAAGAACTCCGTCACGATCGCGGTGGAGCCTTTCAGCGTGATCGCGTTTTTCGTGGTCTGCGCGGTCGCCATGATGGGGCACGGAAGGGGGGTGGGGGTGTGGAGGTAGGTGTTTAAACCCTAGACCCGAAAACCGCGTGTGAAGCGCTCTTCAGGAGGAACGACCCCGGGGCCGCGAAGAACCGGTCTGCGCGGAGACGTGTGGAGAGGTGTTGATGAGGGCCGTCCGAGGCTCGAGATATGCGTATTTCAAACGGCCGTGCGCAGATTATTAGTTTGCGAAGTGTTTTCATTTTTTTTCGAATCTGAAAGTTTACAATTACAAGCGCGCAACACGCACACCCTAGAACGTCGCCTCCATCGCCCCGTCTTCCCCGTCCACGTACGCCCCCGACCGGGCCAGGACTGTCCACCTGTCCATGGTCTTTGCGAATTCGGATTCCGATTCGTGCATCAGCGTGTGTTTGTTTGGCAGGGCCGGCGAAAAAGGCGAACCCGAAAGCAGTTTTTTCAGCAAATGGAACCCGGCTTGCGGGCGGAACTGCGGGACCATGTGGCCGCTGCCGTGCACGGTGACGAAGGATAAGTTGTGCGCGTACGACGTGACGTGTCCTGCGAACTGCACGCCCGGTTTTTGCAGGGATAGGTCGGGGCCGAATAATAACGGTTTTTCTTTTAACACGGCATCGCTGGTGCTTTCCAGTTTTACGAAGTACGGCCTTTGGTCGCCGCCGTCAATCAACGCAAACCCGACCGCCTCGATCGCCCCGCGCGTGCCTTCCCAGGAAACACAAGGGTCGGTGTCGCCGTTGAACACTATGGTGTTCTTTAACTTTGGCGCGAGGTAGCGGTACATGTCGATCATGGACTCAGCGCCTGGTTTGCTCAGGTCGTTGCACGCGGCGTATTGCGATTCGTATCGCCAGCCGTCGGAAGGACCCTGTGATTGTAACCGAAAAGTGTCAGTCTTCATGTATGGGCAAACAGTGTAGTTGGGATTTGGGAAATACAATACGTACCGGCCAACTAATTGCCGGCGAATTTTCAACGTGCAGCGCCTCTCGTACGTCAGCTCGCATCATCCACCGGGACATGTCGTAATCAAGCGTCCCTGGTATGTCATCCCGCACCGCAGCGGATGGGCCGTACAAAGTTAAGTCGTTGAGCCACGCGTGTTCCCAGGTTTGCGAGAAACCGTCCGATGTGCTGAGCCGGAACCGCCGGCGCGCGGCTACGCACTTTGCAGACTCTTTTTGTGTCTGGGTTTTCTTTCGAGTTTGGGTTTCTTTGTGTTTCGTCAACTCGTCTGTGCTGTTCTCCTCATTCTCCTCGGCATCGTCGTATTCATCCTTTATCCAGTCTGTCTTATCCTCCTCAGTCTCCTCCTCCTCATATTTTTCATCACTACCAACCACCCAGTCCTTCCACCCACCCGCCCCGTTTGCGTCCTTTTCCCACCGCCCTCGTCTTTCGCCTCTCGGCGCCCGGTGCCCGCACTCGTTCCAAAGCAACTCGAAGTCGGTTTGGTCAACGAGGCCGTGTTTGTTCGCGTACCAAAGCATGTCCATCGAGTCTCGTTGAAATTCGTTATCGGTACACGGATCGCCCACCGCGACGCCCGCCAACGGAATCGAAATAGCGGCGCCGCTATTTCTCCGTCCCTTGAAATCAGCATCATCACTTCTCACGGAAGCTTCCAAAGTAGCCAAGGTAGTTCTTTCGTTGTGCCACAAGATTTCCCGCGCCAGCGTAGGGACGTACACGCCGGCGTAGGACTCACCGGCGATGAAGAATTGCGTGTTTTGAAGTTTCGGGAACTTGTTTCCAAAGAAGTCAATCAACGCCGCGAGCGACGCTTTGGCGGTGCTGCCGTCCGTGTTTTCGCAGTTCCCGCCCCGTAAATTCGCGTCGCAGTAGCTGTACCCTACTCCCGCGGGTGCCTCCAGTGCGAACACGTTGGCTAAACGCGTCCACGCCCACGGGTTGCGCATCAAACCGCCGCTGGAGTTCGTGAGCAACGGACCGACTTCCTGGAGCCATCCTAAAATGCTCGAACTGCCAGGGCCGCCGTTGAGCCACAGCACGGTGGGTTTCGTCGCCGGGTCATCCTTAGAATCGCACGCTGCGAACCAGTAATGGAGCTTCGTGCCAGGCTCGGCGGCGCCGGCGTCTAGAAAACCGGAGTACGTAGCGGTGGGGGGCTCGCCGTACCCGGGGAGGTACGAGACGAAATCGGAGGCGGGGCCGAGACCTTCGGCATCGTTAAAAAGTTTACCATCTCGGTCACGACGAGTCTGTTCCCCGGCCAACACGTCGGGTTCGTGAAAGCGGTTTGTCAACTTGGGAGCCTCTCGCGCGGATGCAACTCCCACGAGACTGGCGATGCAAAAAATCGTCGCGAAACGGGCCATCGCGCGTGATGTGACAAGGGACGGCGCGATGTCAGATGTGGGGAGTGTGGCGAGTTCAGATGACAACGCGTTTTTCTTCGCGCTTTTCTCGAACTTTTACCGTGTCATCGATCACAACCACATGGGCGGAGACGGTTCCAAACCCTCGGAAGCCACCCCTTTCCCTACCTCGCCGGCCAAAGAAACCCCCCCGCCGCCGACCACGATGTCCGAGCCCGCCGCCTCAGCTCCCGAAGCGAAGGAGTACCCCGAGTTCCCGGGCGAACTCATGAGCAAGAGGTACGTCGTCCGATGGCATGGCATCTTTTACGGCACGCACACGTCGTGTCACTGCGAACTGTGGTGACCACCAGCACTGCAGCGGAAGCGAGTACCAGTCTCCGGTTTACGACTCCTCACGGAACACACACCAAGGTCTTTGCGATCGATTGCGGGTTTTCACGGTCCCCAGGCGTACCCGGGGGATCGAACCCGCGCACCGATCGCGGATCGCGTTTTCGCGTCCGCCGCCTCTTTTTAGCACTCTCCTAAAAAAAACCAAGTAGACATGAACCGTAAATCCTCCCGTCGTCGCTCCTTCCCGACACCACTGACCCCACACTCCTCTTCCTACACAAACGTCCCCCCTCATCGACACCACACAGCGAGTACAAGAAGCGCATAAAAGCCCTCGCCACCGCGAAGGCCAAGGCTGAGAAGGACGCTAAGAAAGCCGCCGCCGCGGCGGCGGCGCCGCAAACCGAGAAACCGCCGGGTAAGAAATCCGACGAAGAAGAGGAGGGCGAACTGGACGCCACGCAGTACACCGCGAACAGGATTAACAAGGTGTTGCAACGGAAAGCGAACGGGGAGACGCCGTACCCGCACAAGTTCCACGTCGACACGCAGTTGCCCAAATTCGTGGAGATGTTCAAAGACATCCTGGAGGGCGAGGTGCGGGACGACGGATCGAGCGACGTTTGCGTCGCCGGGCGGTTGATGTCGAAACGCGCGAGCGGCGGGAAGCTTTACTTCTACGACCTTCGGGGGGACGGGGTGAAGATCCAGATCATGGCGGACGCGAAGACGGCGACTGGGTATGACTTTGAGAAAATCAACACCAGCACCAGAAGAGGCGACATCGTGGGAATCCGGGGGTACCCCGGTAAAACCAAGCGCGGCGAGCTTTCTATTTTCCCCCGACACCTGGAAGTTTTGACGCCTTGTCTGCACATGTTACCCGGTTTCTCCGGGTTGAAAGACCAAGAGACGCGGTACCGCAAGAGGTACCTCGATTTAATCATGAACCCAGAGGTGCGGGACATTTTCGTGACCCGGTCGAACATCATCCGAAGCATCCGTAAGTACCTGGACGACCAGGATTTCATCGAAGTCGAAACGCCGATGATGAACATGATCCCGGGCGGCGCCACCGCGAAGCCGTTTATTACGCACCACAACGACCTTGACATGACCTTGTACATGCGGATCGCCCCGGAGTTGTTCCTGAAAGAACTCGTCGTGGGCGGTATGGACCGGGTGTACGAAATCGGCCGGCAGTTCCGAAACGAGGGTATCGACTTAACCCACAACCCAGAGTTCACCACGTGCGAGTTCTACATGGCGTACGCGGATTACGAGGACATCATGCGGATGACCGAAGAATTGGTGTCTGGAATGGTGCTGAAACTGAAAGGGAGCTACAAGATTCAATACCACGCCAACGGCCCACACGAACCCCCGGTGGAGATTGACTTCACGCCTCCGTTCAAACGGTTCAGCATGGTCGCGGACCTTGAACAGACCTTAGACATCAAGATCCCCATGCCTCTTGAGTCCAAGGAGTGCAACGAGTTCCTGAAGGCTACGTGTGTCAAGTTAGGCGTGGTGACGAACCCGCCGTTGACCACCGCCAGGCTCCTAGATGAGCTCACCGCGACGTATCTAGAGTCGCAATGCATGAACCCCGGGTTCATCTGCGACCACCCCAAAATCATGTCCCCCCTGGCGAAGTACCACAGGACGTTGCCCGACATGACCGAACGGTTCGAGCTGTTCGTGAACAAACGCGAGCTTTGCAACGCGTACACCGAGTTGAACGACCCGATCGTGCAGCGCGAACGGTTCGCGGAGCAGGTATGTGTTGGGGCGGGCTTTTCCAAATCCGACACACTGCCCGTTTACCCATACTCGTCCTGCGAAGGCACGGGTTACCGGATGCTCGTACAAGACGTTGACCCCTTTTCGTTGACAAAAACAGGCTACGCAAAAAGCCGCCGGCGACGACGAAGCGCAGTTAGTGGACGAGACGTTTTGCGAAGCGCTGGAGTACGGGTTGCCTCCGACTGGGGGGTGGGGGCTCGGTATCGACCGGCTCACCATGCTGCTCACGGACACGTCGAACATCAAAGAAGTGTTACTGTTTCCCGCGATGAAGCCGGACGACGTGACTCAAAACCAAAACGCGCCCAAGGACGTGCCGCCTGGGTCTCCCGCTAAGGCCGCTTCCGTGGCGGCGGTGTCTGAGAAGAAGGAGAAGGCCGCTGAGCCCGAAAAAGACCGCAAGCCGCTGCGGCACGACGAGCCGACTTCAGACGAGTGGGCGGTTGGCAAAACCGCGGGTGGCGAAACCCTGGGACGACCCGCGGGCGCGCTGGACACCAAGGAATGGGGAGACACGTTCTTTACCGCGCCCAAGTGATGTACGGGATGACACCAATGATGCGAGTCACGGTCACGCGCGCCTTCAAAAACGCCTTCAAAGTTGTTGCGAGGGTGTTTAAGACACTAATTGCAAAAAAATCATCAAATCAAATCACTTCGTCTCCGCCTCCGCCGCTTCTTTCGCGATTTCCGCTTTGATGTCATCGATGGTTTCCACTTCGGACATCACCCCTAAATCCCCGAACCGGTCGCCGAACCGCGACACGCGACCCGCGTTTGTCATGATGGCACTGGATTTGCCCAGAAAGAAAGGGTGGTTTCCGCTCCAGATATCCACCACGTACTCCGCCTGCGTTCCGCCCACGGTCATGACTTCTTCGCCGTTGCAGAAAACCTGCGGTCGTGCGTGCGTTCGTGGTGAGTGGGGTTGGTTAATTGAAGTATTAGGGCCAGTATTAACCGCGATTAAGGCCGGTGGTGGGTATACTGTCGGTTAGTATCAAGGCGATACGTTCGCGTGTCGTCCGAAAATCAATCCCGGCGAAAATTTGAGGTTTAGGGTTTTTTCGCCCACTGCACGAAAAGCATCGATGCCGAAGCAGCTCTGCTCTGCGTGCATCGTCGCCGTGTTCGCCGTGTCCGCCGCCCGGCTCCTGTCGTACCTTCGCCTGCGGGAACCACTTCGGCTGCTTGTCCGTCTGGGCCATGCAAACCACACCGCCGTTCGTGACCTGTTTTGATTGCGTCCCGGACGGGAACACGGGTCAGTGTGGGACTTCGGGATGGGAAAAAGGACGTCGCGAGGAAAACGGAGCGAGAACAGCGCGCATCGATGCCGCGCTCGATGCCCCGCGACGCATGCCGGGTCGGCGACCAAAGACACCGAGGACGACTGCAAACAAGGTCGTGCAGCTTTCAACAGATACGTCCGTATCAACTTTCAGTGTCACTGTCCTAACAAGTGCATCGAGGCCACCCGCACGCGTCGTCACCGGCCGCGCGCGTCGTGGACCGTCCCTATCCGAAAACACGGGTGTGGCCACGTCGCGACGCGATGCCGAGATTCATCACCCCGCCCAAAGCACGTACCTTGCTCACCCTGGAACCCGCGAACCGGCCGTGGCGCGCGCCCGCGGCCTTGGGCGCGACGCTGAACTTCGCGATGCAGGCCATCGTGAGGGCGGAAAAATCGGCGGGTCGTGTTCGCGACGCGCGGAGGTGTGACCGGCGTTGGTGAGTTTCGAGTTGATGCGGGAAACTGAGACGGGCAAAGCAGGGAATGATGAACTCGACGAAAAAACGAGCGTTTCATCGCTAAAAAAAACTAAACGGCGCAACGCGCGCGTCTACCTCGTCGTCCCCCTATCTTGTCTTTTCCTTCCCTCGAGTGAACCGTCCCCGCATGCGCCACCTCCCTAAGCTCCCTAAACAAACCCCCGCGGAGTCAATTGCCGTGGCGTACTGGACGCGGTACGCGCGGGTCGGGTCGACGCACGCGCGGAGGGCCACGACAAACGCGCTCCACGTAAAGACATCCGCTTCACCGACTGCGACGCCCGGTTCCACGACCTCCACGAGCGCTGCCAGGCAAGTCACGGACGCACACGTCGTGTCGATGATTGTGTGCGGAGAACACCACCACACATCCCGGTCCCCCCAAAACCCGGTGGCTCCGCGTATGGACGCGTGAACTGACGCGACGAGCGACGGCGTCGTCAACGCTGCCGCGACGCAGTGCGCAATTAGTCTGGAAAGTTCACGCCTGTCCCCCCACACGCATTTGCGGTTACCGCGTCTGAAAATACCTACAGCACGTACAAAAACACCGCAAATCATACCCAGCCCGGGGTGAAGCGCGCTGGCGCAAACCGCCGCGAGTACCGCGAAAACGAAAACCGCCGAGCCGCTAAGGCCGTTCGCGGCGTCGCGTCTCATCCGGCGCCGCGGCGTCGCCGTAGAGGCGCCAAGGAACGCCACGGCAACTGCGATTGGCCCCAAGCAAGGCGTCGCCGTGATCACGAAACGCGCGAGACACAGTTGAACGGAAAGGGAAGGTTCCTCTGTGACATCCGCGTCTGAACCGTGTTTCACACCCGAAGGTTGCGTTGCGTTTCCCGCCTCCCCCAAAAGCGCCCTACGCAAAATGTCGCGCGCGTTGCGCGCGGCCGTTTCCGGATTTTCCCCACTGGTTACCACCCCAGAAACCCCCACCACATCAATCAGCGCAAACGCAACCGCCTTGACGACCTGGTTGCACCAAACCACGCACTGGTGGTCCGCTGATAGGTTTTTTTTTTTGTCCAAGCGCGCGACGTCCACGGCGAACGCAAAGACGTTTTTGCTTTCGTTTTCGTGTTCATCTTTTTCGTTGTCCCCTCCCAAAAAAGCCACCCGCGCGTGTTCCCTCCGGACCTGCCGGTCCCGGTCCCCCCCCAGAATCGAAACCAGGTTGGTGTTTTTGATAAACCCGGGCCTTTGCCACTCGTGGTTCAGTTTGTTCAGCAAACGCCCCAGCGAAACCGTGGTCGCGGCAGGCGACGCGCGGTGCGGCGTCGCGAGCGTCAGTAGCGTTGATAAAAAAGGTAGGTTTTGATTTGGGTGCATCTCTCTTTCTCGGTGCATCTCAAGCACCGCCGCCCGCCCCACGATGCCCCCCATGGAGTGCCCCACGATGATGACGTGGCGTTGCGTGTCTTTAGGGTACAAAGAAAGCACGTGTTTGATCACGGCAAACGTGAACTCGGTTTGCGTTTTCAGTAACCCCGCGTGAAACGCGCACAGCTCTTGGTTGAAGCTCAGGGAGAACCAATCCAGGGAAGGCACTGACTCGCCATCGCGTTGAGTCCGTGACTCGCCATCTGCTGGATTCTCATCACCATCACTGTGTCGTTCTTGTCGTTCCTTTTCCCGTCGTTCGTTGTCAAGTACCTTCAACCTCGCATCCCGCATCCGCTGTGTTTCCGCCCCTAAACTCCGCACCTGTTTATAGCTCCCACCGTTTCCGGGGAGGAAGAAAACCGGAGTCCCGAATCGATGTGATTTGAATTTGCCGAATGTGCCATCCCCATCGTCTGCAATGGGCTTCCCCAGGCCGTCCAGTTCGGTTTGTCCTGAAGAGCCAGCGGGCATGGCTTCTCGGTACAGAAACAATTCGTACCCGCGGTGGTTCTTTACGCTGGGTGGAAGCGGCACGGCGAGATAACTCGGCCGCATGTAACTCATCTCGCATTGGTTCGGCCCGCCGAATGACGGGGACAAGACGTGAAACACTCCGTACGCCCAAACAACCGCGAACGCCACCGCGAGGGAAAACGCAGTGAGCTTGGCGAGATTCGCCATCCCGAAACGCCCCCCGGCGCCGCACGAAAGCGGGTCCCCCGTACGCCGCGACCGCGCCGATACCGCGCACGCGCGCTCACGCAGTGTGCCAAGGAAGACAACAGCCGAGGTCGTGGTCGAGTTGCCAAATTCTAGGAAGAAGAAACTGCTGCAGTTTCTTCCAAAAAAGTCAGAAGATACTGCCATTTTCTTTTGAAGGGACGAGACGGAACCAAAGCGAGTCACTGGACAAAGAGTTATTACATTCGTTGTATGTATTCGTTATTCCACAACCTCTGACGTGAATAATCAAACCGCCAGAACCCGTGTGCGCTCGTATTCTAAGACCCTTTTTCGTGCGGAAGGCGGACGACGCGTTGCATGGAATGGAGCCGGATTTCATTTCCGGCTTTTCTTCCCCGGTTTTTTCCCATCGCCGCTCTCGCTCGCGTCCCGGGATTTCCCGTTTTTCTTCGACGGTTCCTTTTCCTTCAACCCCGCGTCGCGCTCGGTGGTTTTCTTCAAGTCACCGTTACCTGTCGCGTCGCCGTTACCCCCGGAAGACTCCGCCGCCGCCTTTTTCTCCGCAATCTCCGCCAGTTCCTTCTTCGTCAAAAAACGCCCCCCCGCTCCGCGCTCGCGCCGCTGCGCGTGGTTGTGTCTGGACTCGTGCAGGTACGGTTTCCGGGACTTGATGAGCCTGGTTTTACAAAACAAAAAGGTCAGTCGCCAGTATGCCAGTAAATGTTACGGGTAGTGCACTGAAACAGTCACGGAGGGGCGGTACACGATTTGGGAAATACACTGCTCAAGAAACGATTTGGGAAATACACTACTCACCTGTTTTCCGACTCCGCCTTGGCTCTCGCCGCTCGTCGCCGCAAAATCCCGTGGTACTGCTTCGCGTTTACATACACAGGCTCTTCTTCCATCTCTCCTGGAAGCATCACCCTGGTGGAGGACAACGCGCCGCCGCCTCCCGCGCCGGCGCCGGCGCCGTTGACCAGCCCCGAAACGACCGACCCCATGCCCATGCCTATCCCGCCCGCGCCCACCAAACCCAACCCCTGGGTTTGACTCATGACCTGCAGCGACCCGTTGTTCATTCCCAACGATGGCGTCCCCGTGTACGCCATCATCGCCCCGCCGTACGCGGCGTACGGGTCCCCGTACGCGGCGTACGCGCGCTGGTTTTGGAGGGAGGGGAAAGGTCAGATTATGATTTTTGAGATTTGAGATTAGAGAAAAAAAAACAGAAAGGAGATCTTCACGCTAATAAGGTATTTAGTCGCCAAAATCCCCAAACGACGACGTACCAGGTATTCCTGATTTTGCTGTGCCGCCCCGTTCAGCGCCGCTTCCGCGGCCGAGGTGTCGTACGCCACGACTGTTAGGTTTATTGTTCGGTGGGGAGGGGAGTGTGGGGTCAGTGGTGCGTGGTTTGCGTGTCGTTTGGTGGCGCAGCTCGTGCGCATTTCGCCACCGGGTGCCCCCCAATCTTCGCCTCCCTTCAAACTGTGTTTCGCGAAAAAAGCGCCTCGCGATGCACAGTCCGACACGTGCTGAATCTGCGCGGTGCACCGCCCGTGCTTTGCGTTTACGACGTACCCGAGCCTTGCGCTTGCTGCATGGCGGTTGCCTCGTGTGTGTCCCCACGGCGTTACGCAAAAAGTTTACTCGACGCACTCGACACACGTGGAGGCCGGCCCACACTTCGCGTGTCGCGTTTTCCTCGCGATGCTTTTGCAACGAGCCAATGCCGGTTTCAACGCGTCCGCAACCCGCGCCGTAGCACTCGACGCGAATTGACCCGCGCCCCCTGTCACACGACGTAACACCCAGTTTCGGGTTCACCGCCTGCGAGCGGACGTTGCGCGGACCGACGGACCGCGCGTCGCGTTCTGCCGGGCTCTGCCGGCGCGTGGAACGTGTAATCTGCTTGGACTCGTTGTTTGAAGCAAGGAAAGGCATTTTTTCAGTAAATTGACTCGCCAAACCGCGGTTCAAAAAATGGTGCACACCGCGAATCACAGGGCGATCAGGCGAGGGCGTGCGCGAATAAGAAAGCTTCATCTCGCAACGCGAAGGAAGATTTTGTCCACACTGACCATGTTGGAAAAAAGGCGAAAACACGAAAACGACGTCGGTGAAGGTGTATGCACGGTAGTCTAAAGAAAACGATTAAATGCGCCACTCTAGCCTTCGTCGCCCGACGAGCCGACGCGCCCGAAGAGCCCCGTCATCATCACCCTCTGCTGGCAGCAGGGCCGGGTGTCCCCAAGATGGCAAAGGCGAAACAGGTGGGCGTAAAAAAATTGTCCTTTCTCCTCCACGGTCTGGCAAAAGCCCAAAAGCCCTGTTTCCACCCCTTCCCTGTCCACTCCCTGGGGGACAAATCGGGGTGTCGTGTGGCTTGGCGCGCGCGAAGGGACCGGGCGGCGTACGCGACGGACGTCACGGTGTAGGGCGGCGTGGACGTGGTCCGACCGTCGGTGTCCGATACCCGCGACGGAGGTTGCACATCGGGCGCGACTTGCCGTTGGGACCGGAAAAACCGCTTCTTCATTTTTCATCGCCCGGCAAACCAGACGCACCGCGTGCCTTCTGCCATGAACGCCGAGGAGGAAACCCGGGTGGGTCCCACGGTTTCCCACGATGACGTGGGCCGGCCCAGGCCGGTTGGGAAGTACTGGACCGATTACGAGGACTGGAAGGTAGGTTTTTTGGACCGTGCATGAGACCCAACGAACGTCAAAAAATCTAAATGATCCCCAAAAAAACCCTGATGCGAGATGCCATTTGCATTTATTTTCGCGAAGACGGTGGCGCCACCTTCAGAAGATATAAATAAACCTAACACCCAATCAATCGTACCCTGCATCCCCAAATTCCCCCTGACCAACAGGTCAAGCACCCTTCCGCGGTGGAAAACTTCGAGGCGTTCACGGAGTTGGCGCGAGGAAAACTGCTAACGGTTTTCCTGGATTACGACGGGACGATTTCCGAAATTGTTAATCAGCCCGAACTCGCATTCATGACGGACGAGATGCGCTTGGCGGTGTCCCGAGTCGCGTCCCTGTACCCCACCGCGATTATCAGCGGCCGGTCCCGGGAGAAGGTGTTTGACTTCGTCAAGTTGCCACAGCTTTACTACGCGGGATCGCACGGGTTGGATATCGTAGGGCCGCAAACGGAGGTTGAGGAATCGAACGGGTCGAACGGTGACACAAAACAAAACAGCAAGCAAAGAGAGATGCATCAGCCCGCGCCGTGGGCCCCTGCGGTGATGGACGAGGTTTTCGTTGAGGTAACCCATGGGATCAAAAGCATCCCAGGCGCGACCGTGGACCACAATAAGTTCTGCGTCTCCGTGCATTACCGGAACTGCGCGAACCGGGAGGACTGGACTAAGGTCAAGACGCTTGTTGAGGAAATAGTCGCGAAAGACCCGACGCGTTTAAAGCAAGCCGAGGGACGGAAGGTTTTCGAAGTGAAACCCAGAGTAGCGTGGGACAAAGGCAAGGCGCTGAGTTATCTGTTAGGCCAGCTCAGGCTGGGGGACGGTGAAGCGGGGGGACAAGGTAACGGTGAGTCTGGGGAATTGCGCGGACAAGGGGACAGCGAGTCTGGACAAAACACAAACGGAGAAGGGGACGGTAATCAGTCTACACAAAACACAAATGCCCAAAATACCCTCTCCCTGTACTTCGGCGACGACCACACGGACGAGGACGCGTTTCACGAGCTTATGGAAATGCGAAACGACTCGGGGTGCGGGATAATCGTGTCGTCGGTGCCGAAGCCGTCGTACGCCAAGTTCTCGGTGAAAGACCCGTCCGAGGTGCTTCTTTTTCTGCACAAAATAGCCGACCTCGCGGAACGAGGGGTGACGAAGAAACTGGACACGAAGAACACGTTGTGATGAGGGGTAAATTTGGTGAGCGTCGTGACGAATGCGGGTTTATTAATAGAACTTTCCGTGTCAAATATTTGGCACCATCGTCTGAATGCACTCGAAACTATTAACTCGTCACTAGACATGCAGAATCGTCACACTCATGCACTCATCACACGGGATTCATTTAACCACCCGCAGCTCTCCGGTTTCCAGCCTCTCCACCGTGACCCCGCGTTTCCGCATGGCTTTAACAACATCCGTCTCTTTCGCCCCAGACGCCACGGCAAGGGAAACCGCGTCTTGCAGCGCCTCGTTCGCGGTCGCAACCGCCTTGGCGCGCGCCGCGACTTGCGCTTCGCGCAACTCCGCAACCTCCACCGAGGTTTTCTGTAACTGTTCCCGAGTCGCCCGCAACGAACCGGTCCTCTTTTCAAGGTCCGCCGCGTGTACCTTCCGCAACTCCTCCAGCTGCGCGTTGTGCTTGGAAACGAACTCGCCCCACGAGTTGAGTTCTTCTATTTGTTTCGATTTCACTCGTTGAAGACTGCGTTGTTGGCCCGGGTCGGCGGGCTCCGGCGAGCCGCACACGTCAGCAACCACCGGCCCGCACAGCGCCAAGGCCGCGGCGGCGGACGCGCTTCGGTTCGGGGCGGTGTGGAACCGCACCGCGTCCCTCAACGAAAGCCGTAACTTCTTTTCCCGCTCCAGCGCGGATTTCAAATCCGCCGCAGCGCTGTTTGAAACGCGCTCGACTTTTTTGTTCGCCTCCTTTTTCGCGAACGCGACTTCCAGCTGGTGTTCGGAAATCAAATTGCTGGTGTTGACAAGGGCTTTCTTCATATCCGCCACGTGTTGCTTTTCCCGCGCCCGCGCGTCAGCTACCATGCCCTCCAGTTCCAGTTTCAACTGTTCCGCCTTCGCGGTCGCGCCTTTGATTTCCCGCTCCGCCGCTTTCGTCACCCGGCCCAGCTCTTTGGTTTTCTGAGAAATTAACAAGAAAGTGTCAGTCTCTCGTAATGTTCGTAACTTGTATGTTTAAACAGCGCACTTGTGATGTATGTAGTGCACTTCCTTTTAATGAGTGTAGTCAAAGAAGGGCTGTGATCAGAGAGGCGGAACGTGGTGATTGGGAAAGTTCCTCACCTTCGCCGCGTCCTTCGTCGCGTCCGACGCGAGTTTACTCGCTTCTTTGCTCTCCGCCAGCGCAACCTTAGCCGCCTTTTCCGCGCCTTCGAGCTTTTTTGTACGCGGCGTGAGCTGGCCTGGGGGTAAATCGACGTTTCTGCGCTTTTCCGCTTCCTCTTTCTGCGCCGCGCGTGACAAGCGTAACTTGACCACGGCGGCTTTCGCTTTCTTTTCGGATTCTGAGATAGGTAAAACAAAGCGTCAGTCTTGTGTGGGAAAACGTGGAGGCGGGATTTGGGAAAGGCCCAAGGCCGTACCTTTCACGAGCGCGTCTGCTTTTTTACTAGCAGCAGCCGACACCTTCAGCTCCTCGTTCAAAGAATCAGTCCGCCCTTTTTGCTTGGCGAACATCTCCCTCAAATCCGTCTCCCGCTGCGCCGCCGCTTCGGCGGCTTTCAACGCCTCCGCGTTCGCCACGGAAAGCACCCGCTCCCACTTCAACCTTTCTTCCTCCGCTTTCTTGTCGCTCTCCACCCTCGACGCCGTTGCCTTGGCAATCGCGGCTTCCGCCTTTTCGTACTGCGCGCGTTCTTTTTCCCGCATGCTCGCCAGCGCGGCGGCATCGTCCCCGTCCCGTGTTGACGGGGACTCCAGCGGGGTTTCCGTGAAACGCGGGCTGAGTTGTGGACTCGCCCCGAACAACTCGTCCTCCCCAAACGCAAGCGCCTCCGCCGCCTTGGCGAGCTTCGCGGCGTGTTCCACGGACGCCATCTTCGCCCGCCGTTCGCTCGCCACGACCTTTTCGTACATCGCGAGGCGTGCTTGCGCGGTCTCGAGTTGCTGTTTCAAGTCCTTGTCGAGATCCAACGCATCCGCGGCGCGTCGCGCGGTGTTGGGCAACGAGCTTTCCAGGTGAGACATGTCGCTAACCTCCGCGGTTCTTTGCGTGGACGCGCCGCTCCCACCGCCGCTCCCAGGGTTACTCACCCCAGCGGAAGACCCGTTCCCGGGGCCGGCGTTTCCAGTTCTCTCTGTGGTCTCAGCGCTCGTCATCGGGGACGGCTCGCCTGTGATTCGGTTCAGGTGAAGCCGCGGTACGCCGGGTGGTTTCTTCACCTCGCGCGGTCGCACGTCGGTTCGCTCTTGCGAATCCCTCTGCGAGTGCAGCGGCGACACGAGGTCGATATCGTCCAGGTCTCCGTCGTTCGGGGATTTGGGTGACGCGTGTTCCGAGGAACGCGGGGTACCCACCGGGGTGTTACCCGTGGTTGGGGTGTTACCGGTGGAACCAGTGGAACGCGTGGTTCGGGACGGGTTACCGTGGGCGCTTCCGGCGCTTCCGGTTTGGCCCGGGCCCGGCGCGGCGGGCTTTCCGGTGGTGGGCGCCCTCGGCGGTTTCGGGGTTCCGACGCCGCTTCGCCGGTGCGACCGCTCCGTCAACGCCCGGTGCGTCGCGCCCGCGCCTTTCAGCGCGAGGTACGACCCCGCGCCGAACGCAGCGCCTATCAACAACCCCGCACACGCGTTGCCCACCAGCGCACCCACGCTCTGCGCGAAAGCGCTTCGCAATTCGCCGGATAAACCCCGCGCGTCTCGCTCCGCTACCTTCGCCGCGCGTTTCTTTAAAACCTCGCGCTCGCGCTGTTTGAAGGAAAAGAAAAAGGTCAGTCACGAGTCTCGTGATGGGCGGTTTATACAGTGGGCAAACAATCGGTGGACTCTGGTGCACTTTTTGTAGTGGTAAGACTTGCGTAACCGCACTTAATACGTGGCATCAAACAGTCGGAGGGATTTGGGAAACGCCCAACACGTACCTGCTGCGGGGTCATGGCGCGAAACCGGTTTCGTTCCTTCTCGACGTCGTCCTTTTTTTGCTGTTCGCGGTCAGCCATGACCTTCTTAAGCTTATCAGCCTGGTGTTTCTCTTCTTGTTTTTTGCGCGCAGCCTCTTCAAGAACAGCAACACGCCGCGCTTCCGCTTTTTGTTTCGCGACAGCGGCGTCTTCGTATTTCCGAACCCGCGCGATTTCAATCTCCTTCGCGACGCGCGCCGCCGCCGCGAGCCCTTTTTTTTGTTCGAACTCTTTGACGGCCAGTTTCCGTGTGCGTTCGCGGGCTTGTTCTTCCGTTTTCCGAACCAAATCCTGTGTCTTCGCGAGCGCGGCGGCGACAACGCGCCGTTGCCTTTCCAGGTCTGTCGATTCGCGCCTCGAGTCCTCGATGATCTTTTTTGACGAAACAACCGCCTCTGTCCGCTCCCGTTCAAGCTCCGCGTCCCGCGCCGCGCGGTCCTTTGCGTCCGTCTCTCGCTCCACGGCAACCTTGTTTTCTTCAAGAATTCTAGCCTCTTTCAACCGCGCGGACGCTTCACCGTGCCGAATCTTCATCGCCTTCACCTTCAAATCCCGTGTCTTCGCCTCAAGCGCCAAGCCTTCGTCGTACTCCTTCATCGCGGACGTCAGCGTCCTCAAAGCGTCGAGTTCTTCCTTCTCCAGCCGCCGGCGCTCCACGACTTGCTTGGTGTCCGCCAGTCGTTTCTGCGTTCGCGACGCCATCTGCGCTTTCTCCTTTTCCTTTTTGGTATTAGCATCCGCAATGAGCTTCTCAATAGCTTTGTTGGTTGCCAAAACCCTTTGCGCTTCCTCCATCTCGAATTTCGTCTGCGCGCTTTGGCGGTTTTCCCGGAACACGCGTTTCGCGCGCGCAACCTCGGCGAACTTCACGCTACGTTCAAGCTCGCGTTGAATCTTCTCTTCCTCAAGTGCCCGGATCTCGGCGTCCCGTTGCTTCAACGCGACCCTCTCGACCTCAGCAGCGTCGAGGGCGCGTTGCTGTCGACTGCGTTCCCTAACCTTTGCTCGTCGCTCGAGTTCGTATTTCTCCCTCGCAACTTTACTCGCAGCGTCCCGCGCCGCTCGTTGCGCCTGGCTCACCTGTTTCCTCAACGCGATTTCGCGCTCGGCGAGCGTCGGGGGTCCCCGGGGGGGAGTCGCCGGCGCGGGTCGCGGTGGCCTAGTTGCCGGCGCAGCAGCAGGTTCCGCAGGTTTCACAGTCTTGATGGTTTCCGCGACGCGTCGCGTAGTCAGTTCCGCCGCGCGCCGCGTCGTCTCCGCTTTCCGCCGCGCCTCCGCCACTATGTGCTCCGCCGCGAGTCGCGCCTGTTCCGCGCGCGCTTCCGCCGAAGACCGCGTGTCATCCGCGACGCGTTTCATTTGTTCCGCCTTTTCACCCACCGAGCGCTGCGTCGCGCCACCAAAAGAAACAAGCGGCGCGACCGCTTTGGCGGAGGCGAACGCGAACGACTTTTCTTTCGCGTCTTCTTTCGTCACAGGCTTGGTCTCTTTTCTTTCTTTTAAAGAAAGGTCTTTAGACTTCGCGTCTTGTCTCTTTGCGGGCTTGGTGTCTGTTTTTTTTTTTAAGGAACGGTCTTGTTTTTTCAAATCGGCCGGCGCCGCCCGAGTCGGTTGTCGCCCCCCGGTTTGCTTGCCGGAACTTTGCGAAGTTCTTCTCAAATCCTGACTAATAAACCCAACCTCGCCATCATCAGGCGGACGACGCGCCAGCGCGTCGCGCAGCGCAATTGCGGTGGGCGAGTCGAAGACTTTGCGGAGCGCGCCGTCGGACTTTACGTTCGATTCATCGTGGGCGGCACTTTTTGAAGCTGCTTTTCCAGACTTGCCTTTCCCTTTGCGGTCGTTTCGGTTCGCGCCCGCAAGCGGCGCCACACCAGCTCCGTGCCCGTGCCACGTACCAAGCGTCACCGTCGAGCGCGTTTTTTCAAGAGCCTTGTACGCGTTTTCCCTGTTCGTCGCCACGATCGCGCTCGAGATTTCCCGAATCTCCGCCAAGCTCGTCACCTCCAACGTTTCCATCACCTCCTCGCTGTCCTTGACGTGTCTGGCGAACTCCGCTTTGGCGGACGCGAACGCGTTGGTTATGGACATCGTGTTTCCGGAGGCTGGTTTGTCAGGTGACGGGGACGCGGGTTTGTTGGAAGGCCCCCCCATCGTAGGGTGGTGCGCGTACTCGGTGCGCGGACAAACCACTGTAGACTAGGAATCGCAGTGTGAGTTACTCGCCTCTGTCACCACAGAGAAGAGACAGGCGCGACCGTACGCGATGCCCGCCGCGAGTTACTCGCTGGCAGAAGCTCCGTACAGGTATAGTGCGGCGAACCACCTGGCACGCCTCCTGCACAGCGCCGCCTGAGGTCACCACGCGCCGACGGTGCGCGTGCACCTGCGTTTGAACACTCGCATGCGAGATCTTCGACAAACGGACGGAACGGCGCCAGTTTTCATTGGAAACGAACAACCCAAATATCTTCGAGCGCTTCGTTCGCTTCCCTCATCAGTCGTGTCGGCACGATGTTGTCCGCGCCGCTCGCGCGGGTCGCGCCCGTGGCTTCGCGCGATGCGCGTGTGGGTCGTGTGAACCCTCGGTCAAACCCGGTGTTTTGCCGAGGCGCGCCTGGTTCCACCACCACAGGGCGACCAAGATCGCGGCGTTTGCCAATCAAAAGGGCGGTCAAACCAAGCGCCGTCCTGGCGGACGCCACGAACGGCACGTCGTCGTACGACGACCTCGATTTCTCCGAAACGGAAAAGTACACGTGGAGAGTCGGCGGGCCGAACGACATCCCGTGCGTGCACCTTCGTGATGTGTACAAAGGCGTGAAACCGCTGGAGCCGCGGCCGTCGCCGTTCTGTACGAAGTCGTCGTGCCCCGTGACGATCGGCGCGCGAACCCCGGTTTCCTTGAACCGCACATTCGTGTCCGAGGACGACCGCGTGTTGCTGAAATCGATGGCGTTCGGGTACGTGTGTTTCTTTGCTTGGCTTGTGTGGTGTGTTCGCGGGCGAAACAAACCCGAGTTTCGCCAATCCGGGAGGCGCACGCGACGCCACGTTCCCTCCCCATCCCACGTCGCACAAAAAAAGACTCACACTCGGCCCTCAACTCCCCCAAAAAAAACGCAACAGATCTCCCGATTCGCTCGGCGCCTCCTGTTCCTTCGAATGCGACGCGAGCGGCGAGTTCAGGGTGAATGGCTTGTCTCAGGACGAGGAGTGTAACGTGTGTCAGTTCGTTCCCGAGTTTGCGAAACGAGCGGGACCCCGGGCCGCGATTTACCACGACCCCCAAACCACGCACGCCGCCATCGTGAACTGCGGCGGGTTGTGTCCCGGCATCAACGATGTTATAAGGTCCGTGGTGACCACCTTGGAAACGGGGTACGGGGTGCAAAAAATAAGCGGCATCCGGTACGGGTTCGGCGGGTTTTGGAAAGAAGGGAGTGCTAACTTGGAGCTGACCAGAGCCAACACGTCTGGGTTACAAAAGAGCGGCGGTTCGGTCATCGGCACCGGCCGCGGCGGCGGCGACGTGATGAAAATCGTGGACTCCATCGAAAAACAGGTACGTGTTGCCTTTCCCAAATCCGACACACGCTGTTTCGCCGATTGTCCCCGGAGTAATTACGTAGTTACTACATACATCACAAGTGCACGGTTTTACCGAAGCTGTTGACTGTTTGTCCATACATCTCGATATACATTCTACTTGGTGCCACTCAAGACTGACACTTTCTGTTATTTCGTCGTAAGGAAATCAACATGGTGTTTGTGATTGGCGGCAACGGAAGCCACGCTGGTGCGGATGCTATTTCCAACGAATGCGCCAAACGCGGCCTAGCGGTCAGCGTAGTAGGCATACCGAAAACAATCGACAACGACATCCTTCACATCGACAAAACCTTCGGGTTCGACACGGCGGTTGAGGAGGCGCAAAAGGCAATCAGGGCCGCCGCGATTGAGGCGAAGTCCGCGCTTAACGGAATCGGGGTGGTGAAGCTGATGGGGCGTCAAAGCGGTTTCATCGCGATGAACGCCAGTTTGGCGTCGGGGGAAGTGGACGTGTGCTTAATTCCGGAAGTGAACTTCGCCATGGAAGGCACCGGCGGGGTTATCAATCACGTCAAGAGCTTGTTGAAGAAACAAGGCCACGCCGTGATCGTCGTGGCGGAGGGCGCCGGGCAGGAGGTACGTATTGGGCCTGTCACCAAATCCCAACACTGTTTGCCCATACAAGACTGACACTTTTCTTTTACAATCGCAGTACGTGTTGGGTGAGGGGGGCAAGGACAAAGGAGGTAACCCTATTTTGGGCGACATAGGGCCTTGGTTCGTGAAACGGCTACGCGCGGAGATGAGCTGCGACGTCAAGTTCATCGATCCCACGTACATGGTGCGAGGCATCCCGGCGAATGCGCACGACTCCATCTATTGTACCATCCTAGGCCAAAACGCGGTGCACGGCGCGTTCGCGGGGTACACCGGGATTTCAATCGGGATGGTCAACACGCACGCGGTTTTCCTACCCATCCCGAGGTTAATAGAACGCGAACGCACCGTCGATCCGGACGGGCGGATGTGGCACCGGCTCTTGACGAGCACGGGGCAGCCGGATTTCCATCAGTACTGAACGGAGTGCGTATGTAGACGAATCTGCAGTCCTACGGAGTGCGTAGTAAAACGGTGCAACCTGATTGCACAGAGTTCGAGTCATGAAAGGCGGATCCGGATCGCCGGCGCTACGCTGCGAGCGTGCGCGCTCACGTTCGATTTGAAAAAGAAAAAAAAACCGGTCGTTGTGCTTTTGGTTTGCGAAGACGATTCGGCGAAGACGTCGTACCCGTCTGTTCCAGCAAGTAATAAGTGTAAAATCAACAAATCACAACGCATTTTTCGAACTGTTTCCCTCTTATTTATTCGCCACCCGTCGCGCGTCTAAGCCTTCGCCGCGGTGGAGACTACTTCCTCGACGACCTCGTCGCTCGCTTCCGGCGTGTTCGCTTCGGATGGCGGGACGAGTTGCCAGAACTTGGGCAACGATTCCGCCCACGCCGCCAAAACCCTGGTTCCTTTCGGCGACCCGGTTTTCAAAACGTGCGCCTCGATCAAGGTTTTCAGCTGTTTCTGCCCAGCTTGGCTTTCCACCCTCTGCATAGTCACGATCTCGCCGTTGACCTTTGTGGGAAACGTCCCGTCCTCGTCGAGAAAATACCCCAGCCCGCCCGTCATCCCGGCGCCCACGTTCCGGCCAACCTTCCCCAAGACCACCACGGCGCCGCCGGTCATGTACTCGCAGCAGTGATCGCCGGTGCCTTCCACCACGGTTTCCGCCAAGCTGTTCCGCACCGCGAACCTCTCGCCCGCTCTTCCGTTGATAAACACGCGCCCGCCCGTCGCGCCGTACAAACACGTGTTGCCCTGAGATTGTAAAAGAAAAGTGTCAGTCTTGTATGGGCAATCAGTCGGCGGAATGTGGTTATTGGGAAATACTTACCGCGATGATGCAATCCTCGGGCGCGAACGGGCTATCCTTCGGGGGCAAAATAGCAACCTCGCCGCCGCTCATGGATTTGCACACGTAATCGTTCGCCTCGCCCTCTAAACGCACGTTGACGCCGCCCACGCAAAAGGCGCCGAAGGACTGCCCGGCGCTTCCCTCAAGGTGGATGTTGATCGCGCCCGCGAATCCGCTGTCGCCGTACTTCGCCGCCACCACGCCGGCCACCCTGGCGGTTGCCGCGCGGTCGACGTTGACGATTTTCCGGCTGATCGTCACCTCTCCCTCCTCCGCGATGGCGGTAATCACGAGCGGATCCTCCAGAATCTCGTCGTCAAGCACGCGCCCGTCGTTGTGCGTGGGCGAGTTCCGTCTCGCCGTTGAGGAACCAGACGCGCCAGACGACGTGGTGAGGAAGGACAAATCCAACCTTTGCGTCTTCGCGGGCTGGCCTTTGCTCGCGCTGCCGTCGCCCAAGGTCTTGGCTTGCTTGAACAAGTCGTTCCTGCCGATGACTTCGTCAAGGGACTTGTACCCCATCCGCGCCAGTTCCTCGCGAACTTCCTGCGCGCAGAACTGGAAAAAGTTCACAAGGTCACCGGGGGCGCCGGGGAACCGCGCTCGCAGTTCTTCTCGCTGCGACGCGACACCCACAGGGCAGTTGTTGGTGTGGCAAATCCTCGCCATGACGCACCCGGTGGCGATCATCGCGACGGTGCCGAAGCCGTACTCATCCGCGCCCATCAGCGCGCATTGAATCACGTCAAGCCCGCTTCGGCACCCGCCGTCCGCTCTTAACACCACGCGTTGTCGCAAGTCGTTCTCCACGAGCGTCCGGTGCGCCTCCACCAAACCCATCTCCATCGGGCCACCCGCGTGCTTGATCGAGGACAGCGGCGACGCGCCGGTTCCGCCGTCGCCGCCCGAGATTTGAATGATATCCGCGTTTGATTTCGCAACCCCCGACGCGACCGTGCCGATCCCCGCCTGCCCAACCAGCTTCACGCTAACCTTCGCCTTGGGGTTCACCATGTGCAGGTCGTAAATAAGTTGGGACAAGTCCTCGATGGAGTAGATGTCGTGGTGGGGGGGGGGGGAGATCAGGGGTACGCCCGCTTTGCTTCTTCGCAAACTCGCGATGTACGGCGATACTTTCTTGCCCGGCAGTTGTCCGCCCTCCCCCGGCTTGGCGCCTTGCGCGACCTTGATTTCAAGCTGCGCCGCGCCCATCAGGAACGCGGTTGTTACGCCGAACCTACCAGAGGCGACCTGCCGAATCGCAGAAGTGGCGATGTCGCCGTTCCGCAAGCCCCTTAGGTGGGGAAACGTGTTGCTGTTCCCCTCGGCGTCGGCGTCGTCGATGGGGATGTTGCGCTGCGGGTCTTCGCCGCCTGAGTGTAAAAAAATAAATGTCAGTCTTGTATATCGCGATGTATTGGACAAACAGTCAGAGGTAATAGTCCCTTCTGGTGCGAGTATGGGCAATCAGGGAGGCGGAATGTGGAAATGGGAAATACTTACCTTCGCCCGAGTTTGACCTTCCTCCGATCCTGTTCACCGCGATGGCGATGGCTTCGTGGCACTCCCGTGAAATCGCACCAAGAGACATACCCCCGGTGCAGAACCGCTCGCAGATCTTAGACACGGACTCGACTTCGTCAATGGCAATGGGCTTGCGGTCGGAAACGATGGTGAGCATGTCCCTGAGTGAGGTAGCGGGGCGTTCGTTTCGGTGCTCTTCGTAAAGCTTGTACGCGTCCGCGGAGCCCTCGCCCTTACCGCCGAGATCAACCGCTTTGTGCAACAACTTGCTCATCTCCTGGTTGTTCGCGTGGTACTCCAAACCAGGTTTCACCTGGAACATCCCGCGTGCGCTGATACTGGAGATCTCGCCATCTGCGGGTTCGTTGGAGGACGCGAACATCGCGGTTTCCGCGGCGAGTTCGTCCAAGTTGAGGCCGCCGATCCGCGACACGCTCCCCTTGAATGCCGCGTCGATGAGCTCGGGGCCGATGCCGTAGCACTCGAAGATCTGCGCGCCGTGGTAGGAGGTTAGCAGTGAGATGCCCATCTTGGACAGGATTTTTTTCAAACCCGCGTTCAGGGCGGCTTTGTAGTTCCGTTGCGTATCCGCGACGGACATGTTGGGCATCTTCCCGCGCTCAATCGCTGCTTCAACTTTCTTGCTGAGCCTCCACTGCCGCGTCGTTTCCAAACCGAGCCACGGGTTCACCGCGCTCGCGCCGTACCCGATGAGGCACGCGACGTGGTGCGTTGAGAACGCTGAGGCGGTTTCCACTACGATCGAGGCCCTTGTTCGAAGGCCAACGGAAATCAGGTGGTGGTGCACCGCGCCGACCGCTAGGAGCGACGGAATCGCGGCGCCCGCGCCGAACTCGGGCTTGTCCGTCAGCACGACGCACTCGCTCCCGTCCGCCACCGCGCTCTCTGCGGCTTTGCAAAGCGCATCGAGGCCTTTCTTCAGGCCGCCTTTCTTCGCGTCCGCGTTGTAAAAAGCGGGAACTCTTACTGCTTTCAGGGAAGCAACCGCGAGCACCGCGTCGACGTCCTCGTCGAAAAGCACGGGTGATTTGATGCTCACCGCGGGGATGTCCTTGGCGCCGTCGTTGTTCAACAAGTTGCCCTGAGATAAATACAACAAAGTGTCAGAGTTTCGTAACGTGTATGAGGGAGTGGGTAGTACTTTCCGACTGTGTTCCATACAGTGCGGTAAACAGGCAGCGGGATTTGGGTTTGGGAAATACGTACCTTCGCGCCGAGCGTGATTTCCAAGCTCATCACCAACCCCTCTCTCAACGGGTCAATCGCGGGGTTCGTGACCTGCGCGAACCGCTGTTTGAAGTAGTCGTACAACAGGTGCGGCCGCCCGGATAACACCGGCATGGGGGCGTCGTCCCCCATCGACCAAGTCGGTTCGCCGCCCGTCCCAGCCATGGACTCGATGATCATGGTCACGTCCTCCGCCGCGTACCCCGCGGTGGCTTGCGCTTGCAGAAGCTCCACCGAGGTTAGCTTGGGCGTTCCACTCGGCTCCGCGGTGGGCAGGAACATGATGTCTTTAAGCCACTCCGCGTAGTCGCACCGAGTCGCCACCACCTTGGCGACCTGCGTGTTCTCGAGAAACTCGCCCGTTTCCAAATCCGCCTCGATCATCTGCCCAGGCCCGAGCCGGCCTTTCGCGACGACGTTCTTCGCGTTCGTGATGACGTCGCCCAGCACGCCCACTTCGGACGCGACGTAGATGTAGTCATCCGCGGTTCGCCAGAACCGGGCGGGTCTTAGGCCGTTTCTGTCGAGACGGCAGCCCAGCTTTTTGCCGTCGCTGAACACCAACAACGCCGGGCCGTCCCAGGCTTCCTGCATCCCGGCGAAGTAGTCGTAGAACTTTTCAACCTCGGGGTACGTGGCGTCCAACTCGGGGTGGTTGCGGTACGCCTCCGGGACTAACAGCATCATGGTTTCCGCGACCGGCCGGCCTGACTTCACAAGAAGCTCGGCGACTCGGTCCAGGTTCGCGGAATCCGACGCGGCGGGGTTGCAGATGGGGCGCAGCTCGGCTTCACGGCCGTCCCACACCGGGTGCGTCATGTCCGCCTCCTTGGACGCCATCCAGTTCAGATTGCCCTGAAGGGTGTTGATTTCGCCGTTGTGCCCTAGAAACCTCATGGGCTGCGCCAAAGGCCACTTCGGCACCGTGTTCGTGCTGAACCGCCTGTGGTAAATGCAGAACTGCGCTTCGAAATCTGTGTCCTGTAAATCGAGGTAGAAGGCGCCGACCACGGCGCTGCGAAGCATGCCTTTGTACACGATCGTGCGGCCGCTCATGGTGCAGACGTAGAAGTTCTCCGCGATGCCCGGCATCTTGGCGTCCAACTGCGCGGCGGCCTTCTCCGCGGTTTTGCGCGCTACGTACAACTTGCGCTCCAGTTCTTCACCAGTCGCGCCGCCCACCAAAACCTGTTCGATCACGGGCTCCGTGTCCCGCGCCATCCTTCCAACCACGGTTTTGTCCACGGGCACCACGCGCCACCCAAGCACGACAAGGCCTTCCTTGACGATGCTCTTCTCTAACAACTCCTTGCCCTTCGCGGCTTGCTTTTTGTCCTGGGGAAGGAACACCATGCCCACGCCTGAGGAGCCTTCCGCGAACCCGGCGATTGCGTTTTCGTCACACCACTTCCCCAGCATCTTCCACGGAATCGTGCACATGATCCCGGCCCCATCACCGGAGTCGTCATCCGCACTACACGCGCCGCGGTGTTCCATGCACCCCAGCGCCATGAGCGAGTCGGTGATTGTTTTGTGCGTCCTCAAGCCTTTTAAAGAGGCGACGAACCCGACGCCGCACGCGTCGCGTTCTTCTAAAATCTGCTCGAGGTCAACAGCGCCGCCGGTGTAGGGCGCGCGCGATTCAACCGCGCTGACCACGGTGCCCGTACGAGGCGCGGCGTCGGGTGAGGGGACCGCGGATCGGAACCTGCAGACGAGGGGTTTTGATATGGTTAGTTCGTGTTAGGGTTGGTGACGTCGAAATCGAACCACCACGAAAAAAAACCTTTCCAAAAAAAGCCAAAACCTGCAGCGCGCGCTTTTTGCGTCGGCACGTGACGTGTTTTTCAATCAATTGATTGGGAAGAGGGGCGTACCTGGGGAGGGCCTGTGCTTTTCGGAGGCCGAGGAACGAGGGGGTGGCATTCTGCGGGTTTGATTAAGTGGGGTGTGGGGGTCAGCGATCCGGTCAAATGCGTAGTGTTCACCGACCTTGATCGGCCGTGGATGGCCTCGCGGGTGCGTCCGCATGGGCGGAACGCAAATTTCTTTGACGTGGCAGTTGAGGGTTTGCAGCCCTAGGGTCCCCGGACGCGCTCTCGAGTGCGCCGGAAACGAGGACGTGCGCCTGTGTTTCACGTACCGTGTTGCCGCCAACCGAACGCGCGTTCGCGCGCGTGTTGGCGCGAAGTGACTTCGCGACCGAGGAGGACCTTCCCGGGGTCGCGCGAGACGCGCCGGCCATCGGCGCGAGGGCCACAGCGTGCGCCACACTCGCCATCGTGCAAAGTTAGACTCCGCGGAGAGCTTGTCGGAGAATGCGCCTGGGCGAGTCTTCCGAGACGTTTGGGGTGCGACTAAGCCTGGGGGCTGTTTTACACGCAAAGCGACGACGCGATTCGTCGCGGTCCCGTTCGGCGTCGAGGCGAGACGCGCGCGGTGTTATGGGGTACCGCGGACGCGCGGGAGGCACGTTTTTAACGGAATCGGAATCGAGGAGAGGTTGCCCAGCAAAGTGCTTCTGCCAAGTTAAAAAGGAGTCCTCGGCCAAACTTTCTTGTTTAGATCGACTAAATACGCTATTCATGGTCGATTTGATCCGGTCCGGGCTCTCGGCCTGCGGGCGCTCCACCGGGTAAAATACCCCGCGAAAGCCTTTTGCCACCACACCGCGACGGTTCGTCAAAACGCGATCAAGTGATGGGCTGCTCAAAGGTTGTTTGCCAAAACTGCTTTTGGCCAAAACCGCCGAGGCGTTCCGAGGGTCTCGCTCTTTGTCTCTTTTTCCGAGGCAGTCCACGCCGGCTTCCCCGCGCCGCGTTGGCGACAAGTGCACCGCGCCTCGAGAACGCGCATCGGTTTCGCGCGAAGGCGGCGCAACCGTCATCACACCGCGTCGCGCCATGCGGGAGACGCGCGGGTCACGGCTGGACCGCGGCGCCTCGGAACTGACAACCGGTTCGAGAAGACCTCCACCTCGCGCGAGTGCGTTTCCCCACGCGCGCGCGCTTTTCACGGCGTGTCTCGTGGCGAGCGCGACTCACCACGCGTTCGCGACGCCAACGGTCAGCCTCGACGCGCTCGTGACAAGAGGCGCGTGCGTGTCCCCGACGGGAACGCCAAACGGTGACCACGAACCGGTGCTTCTGCGCGTCGCGCCGTGGGTGGGAAACGGCGCGCAGGTGACGTTGGGTTTGGGGTGGGGCGATCCGAGTTTCGGCGACGACGATGCTGTGCCGTCCACGACAAGTACACTCGAGGTCTTTGCTGTGTCTGAACCGACCAACGTCGTGGCGTCGTACGCGGAGGAAAACGACGAGCAACGCAGTGAAACGAACTCGTTACACTCGGAAACGCTCGACGCGTCTTGGGCGCCGCAAACGAACGGCGCCACCGCGGTGGTGCTGGTGATGGCGAAATTCCTCGATGCGTCGTCTAAGGACTCGAAGAAAGCAGCGCTCCAAGAACAAGTCACCGCGGTCCTTACCGTCGTGGACTCGTTACCCGGAAACGAGCTCGTTTCGGTTTGGGCGCTTTCCGCGAATTCTGCGACGCCGGTTTTACTCAGCGACTTTCGAAGCAAACGGTTGGGCGGGCGGCGACACGTCCGGCGACGACTAACGGAGTTACTGCTCATGAAAGGTGAAGCACTGGAATCGAGTGGAGTACCCATTGATCGTTCGGTACCGGTCAAAACGTTACCCGAGTTACCTTTCAACAAATCCACGTACCTTTCAAACGCGAACACCGATTGGCGCCGCGAATCGTTTGCGAATTTAGTCACAGAACTCGCGCTTTGGCGGGACGACGCGGAGGGACCCGTGGCGCGGGACCTGGTGATCGTGTCGTTTGAAAAGTTTGACACTAAAAGCGCTGTGGACGAGTACGCTCCAGACCCGAAACAAAACGTCCAAAGCATCTCCAGGGAATCGAACCGCGAACCCTCGGGTCCCGTCTCCGGCGCTTTACGGGGAGGCCGGTGGTCGCTGACGTGGGCGGTACAAAACGCGCTCGGCACTATTATTGAGTCTGAAAATTACGCAATCGTGTCCGGGTGGAGCGCGGCGAGCCTCGCGAATCGAGCGCAAATAGTGACACGTCGCCGGCAAAGCATCATCCGAGTCGGGGTTTGTTTCGGTGGGTCGGGTTTAACAAGCGCGGAGTCTGAAAATAAATCGTCTCCGAGTGAAAAGAGTATCGAGTTTCGAGTGCGGGCGGACACGACGCGGGTGCGAAAAACGACAATCACCGAGGCTTCTTTCGGTGTCTCGTGTGTCGTTCCCTCGCCTTCGTTCGACTCCGTGTTTCACTTGGCGACGACTGAGTGCGTCGCGTCCGAGTCAGCAGCCGACGTTTATCCCTACCCAGACGCGGTGACGCTTCGTATGAGCGTTACGGAAAGAACCGTTTTCGACTCGAAACGGTCGTACTACAAAGGAACGTACCTGCAGTCATTGAACGCGAAACAAAACATGAAAATGGACGTGCAGTTCGGAGACGCGAGTGCTCTTCCCTCCCGGGACGGCGGGGACGGCGGGGACGGCGGGGACGCTCCGGCCGGGGCTGGCTTCTTCGGGAACTCCAAGGGAACTCCTGGGGACGGTACTGGAAATGAAACCGCGATCCTCAAAATCCATCCCGGAAACTCCCGGTCCCTCCCGATCACCGCGAAAACTAGGTTCCGGGGAGTCTCGTCGCTTCGAGATTGCGAACGCCGGAAAAGCCTGAGCGTGAACCTTTCCGGGAAAACCAAGGTGCGGGGCTTTCCCATTCACCGCGTTCCGCCTTCGCGATTGCGCATACTCGTCCTGCGTCCTGGACGTCTTACGACCAGGAGGGACGGTTATTCCAATCCCTCATACCATGGAACACAGGGCCGGACCCCTTTCCAATCCCGGATATACCAATCCCGGATATACATATGGCCCCCGAGACTGACACTTTCGGCTTTTATCGTGCCAGATTCGCCTCGCGCCGGGAAGCGCGAGCGACAAGTTCCTGCTCATCTCCATGTGCTACGACGATCGGTACGTGAAAACCAAGCTGGTGTTGAGTTTAGCGGCTGAGTTAGGTACGGCCGGAGTGGGCTTTCCCAAATCCGACACACCTACGTTTTATCTCTAACGCTGGTGACTGTTCGGATCGATTACGAGTGACTGTTTACTCACACACATGGCCCGAAAGACTGACACTTTCTTTTACTCATCGCAAGGCGCGTTTCCGCACCAAACGAGGTACGTGCGATTACTGGTGGAGAACAAGCTGAAAATAAGTGGAGCGGAAGTTTTCGAAAACAATGGGCTGTACCTCCTCGTGGATGACCCTACCACGGCTTTGGAGCGACAACATTTACGGCTAGGCGCGGTGGTGCGACGACGGAACGACGCGCTGCGTGTGACGGAACCGGGGAAAGGGACGCCGGACGTGAAGTTTCCCGAGAGCGACGACGAAGAGGAGAGCGAAAATTTGGAAATTGAAACGCGCGAGAAATACGACGAAATCGCGACCCTCGCGTTGACGTGCGGCGAATCTTGTTACGCCCGGTTGGACCAAAAAATCGACCTCGAGCAGTACCTAAGATGGACCTCGTTAATGACGCTAGTGGGTAGCGGAGATCACGTCGATGAAACCTGGTTCTACGCGAGCGACGAAGCGGTCTTCACGGCGTCTCACACGAAAAAAAGGGAAACTGAAACCGAAAATGAAAAGAACTGGCGATTTCAAACCCACGCCTGGGACCCGGACGACGCGTTTCAAAACTGTCACCACGACGGGGAAAACGCGTTGTTTGACCGGTACGGGCTTTTAATATGCGCGGAGGGTGACTTGGACAAGGCGTTTCTTGGTGACGAGGCTTTGTACGGTAAGTATTCACAGTCACCGCGTTCCGCCTCTGCGATTGCGCGTACTCGTACCAGAAGGAACTATTACCTCTGACTGTTTACTCACACACATTACGAGAGACTGACACTTTCGGCGTTCATCATACAAGGCGCGTTCGTGGATACCCTGGAGTGGACGGTTCGCGAAGCGGTGACTCCTGGGCGTGTTTCTGTTATCGTCGAAGGTACGTATTGCGCGTTTCCCAAATCCTGACACACTGTTTGCCCGTACAAGACTGACACTTTCTTTTATTTATCGTAAGCCATGCGCGCCGAAATCAACTCCACGCTAATAAACGACGCAACCGCGAAGGGCTTGGAAGAGTTGATTAAACAGAATCCGAACGCGGGTACTAAACAAGCCGCCTTGGACGACATCAACGAGAGCTTGAGCTTTTACGAGTGGACGCTTCTTCAACGGCGGAGGGAAATCTTACGGAAAATCGCAAGGTACCGGGAAGACGTCGCGACTTCTTCTGAGGGAGTGACGTCTAACCAATACGTCAAATCCCCGACGCGCATGGCTCTTGACCGGTATCACCGCGAATCGCCAGTGAAAGTTGACAAATATTTCAAACGGGTCACCTTTCAATCCAAAGACAAAACCAAAGGATCTCTTTTCTTCACCGCGAAAAGTGCCGAGTACCGCCTGGACGCCGAACCCGGCGCCGGGTTCCAGGAGCTGGTGTTTTCGCAGTTGAAATTTGCAAACGAGGGTGAGTACCCATACGACGCGGCAGCGGCATCGCTGAGCAAAGAGCGCGGACCAACAGTCACGATACCCATACACCAAAACGTCACCTACGGCAACGTCACCTACCGAGCGCCGTCGGTGGAAATACGAGTCGCGTGTGTTTCCGGAGGTTCGGGCGACGGAAACGCCACGGCTGTTTTTTTCACGCCTCCCCAGGTACGTGTGTAAGGCTTCTCCAAATCACAGACTCCCTGTGTTCCCACACAACACTGACACTTTGTTTTACCTATCGTGAGTTATCGGGCGCCGACGCCGGGTCCGACGCGTTTTCGAGAAAAAAGAACAGTTGCGTGCTTCCGGACTCGCAAATTACCGACGCAAACGGGACGGTCGTGGAAATCTTCGACGCGCGCGTGTTCGTGGCGTTTACGGACGGTGCCGTTTCAATGCGCTTCGCCAGGGGAAAGACTAGACTAATTGCCCCTACAGAAGAGACGGGCGACTCCGACTCGATTCCCGTTTCGGTACCGCGCGGGTTTGTTTTCTCGGCGAACGAAAACAAAATCTCGGTGCACCACCGAGACTGGCTTCCGTTTCCGCAAGGCGTGCTGCGCGCGTAGGGTAAGTGAGGGGAACATTGTTTGAAGGTGGTGTATTCTTTCGTCGTATACCTTAACGGTGGTGTATTCTTTCGCGTTCACATTAAACGCTCAAGCGTTCGTCTCGCGGGGGCGTGTCCGGCCCGTCCGGTCCGTCGTCGTTTTCAGGCTCGCTGGTTTCGCTGTCCAAATCGCTCTCATCATTCCCTACGCGCGCGCCTCCCATGGGCGTGGGCGAGTTCGCCACGCCGAACCCGGAAGGTAGTTGTTCGAAAATACCGCTCCCCGTTCCGCTAACCGGCGTCGCAAGGAGCTGCGAGAAAACGCCGCACGCGCCGTTTCGGCAAACGGGCGTCACCAAAACCTCCAAGTCATCCTCCATCCCGTCCCCCACGGTGTACTCTGAAAAGTCAGGCGTGCGCGGCCGTGGACACCTATCCGTGGAGGACTCCGTGGAGGCGCCACTCCGTCCGCCGACGTCAAACGCGGTGGGCGTCAACGTGGGCATCGTGCCAAAGGCGCTGCTCCAATTTTCATTTTTCTCGTCACCCTCGTCATCCTCCCTCGCTTTCTTCACCGCGGATGCCATTTTCGCCATCGCCAGCCGCACCTCCGCAGGTGCGAAGGTTCTTTGAAACGAACCCCACTCTATGCCCACGATTTTCTGGTTGCAAATCGGACACGACCCGTGTCGATCCCGGCAAGTCTTGGCGCACTCGCCGCACAGCGCCGAGTGCTGACACGGCGAAAGGCGCGTGTTCCGCGGAGAGTCTGTGACACGTAACCGAAAAGTGGTTAACGTCTTGTGTATCGCGATGTATGGTCAACAGTCATCAGCTGAGAGATAAAACGTGGAGGCGGGATTTGGTGAAAGGCCCAATACGCACCGATACACACCACGCAAAGTTCTCCTGAGTCGTCAATGGCAATTTCTTCGGAGTTGAGAAGTTTCTCTTTATTGTTCTTTTCGGTTGCGTTGTGTCGGTTTATTTTTTTAATCAGCCGGTCGTCCCGCGCCGCGCGTTTCGCGTCGCCGCTCTTCGCGAAAACCTCCGCGCGAAGCGTAAGCGCTTTCAAATCATTCGAGTCGATCCTCAATGCGACGTTCAGGTCACTCAGCGCCAGTGTCAAGGTTTCCGAATCAAGCGTGTCCATTGTGAGTTTCCGTAGTAACGTTTCCGAATCGAGGGTGTTCGGTGTGTCATTGTCGGAATCGCATCGCGACGCGTTGGTGTCAGAACGCGTCGACGCGTTGGTTCCAGAATCAGCAGTCTCCTTCTCCCCCGAATCCTTTCCCCCGGGCAAATCGCTCCGTCCCGAAATCTTTCCCTCCATCCGCTTCAAGTTCTTCCCAGCATCCAAACCCCCCTCCAAACTAGCCCGCACCTCCCAACCCGACTCCAACTCCGCCGCCCTACGTGCCACGTTTCGCGACTCAAAGTAAACACAACCCCGTTCCCGGTGCGCTTCTTTGTGTCCCAGCCCAATCGCGGCGGTGGCGTCGTCGAGCGCGGCGTTCCACTTTTTTAGATTTCTATTCGCGACGCATCGCAGCAAAATCGCCCGCGCGTGATTGGGTTCCGTTGCAATCGCACTGGAACACTTCGCGACAGTTTTCGTAAAGTCGAAATGGTGGAAGTGAAACGTCGCGTCGCAGAAATAGCGGTCCGCCTCGTCCAATCGGTGTTGCGCGCGGCGAGCGGACTCGCGCTGGTGACCGCGAATTGCGAATTTGGAAAACGGTTGTCAGGAATTTGGCTTTTGTTTTTTGTGAGACAGTTCGCGGAAAAGCAACGACCGACGGGTGGGATGAGGAGTCACGGATGTGCCACCAAGACCCCGTGGGTTGTCCCGTCGCATCTCACTCGCCGCAACACAGACGTACCTTGGAGTGTTCCGCCCTTGAAACCGCGTTCGGCCGGCGATGCAGCGGCTCAGACGGGATGCTCGCGCCGCACCCCATGTCCGCGAATGAGGTCAGTACTCGAAAACTGCACCCGCAACGGCTAGGAGCACACCGCGCTTGCCGTTTGGCGGGGAGCACCCCGAACGCGCGAGCACGACCGCACACAAACACGTGTCTCAAGGCGCGCGTCTCACAAATGCGGCGCAAGTGCGTACCTCGCCCGCGTCCTCTTGCGCGCCGGGTTCTAACGGGGCGACAGGCGAGATGGTAGAGGTGTCGTGGAGATGACAGGACAACCGTTTTCGATGATTTTGGCAATTTTTTTCTCACATTCAAATCATTTCGCATCCCCCGCTCCCTTGCGCTTGTACATGTCTTTAAGCGTCCACATCCCCGTGTTCGGCCCCCTTCGGTTGAGCACCGCGAGCTCGGTGACTACTTCTTTTAACCAAACCGCGGGCTGTTTCGTTTCCTCCACCAGCTGCTTAAACGTCCAAAGGTTCCGGCGTTCGAAAAGTCCCATGAGTTTGTTTTCAAGCCCCGCCTTTTCCATGCGCTCGTGCTTCGTCTTCTTCACCTCTTCCTTGCCGTCTAACCGTTTCACCACGTTCCGATTCGTGGGCAGCGGCACGACCCGCTGCGGGCCCTTCACGTCACCCACCACTCTTGTTTTTTTAGTAGCCTCTTCCATTCTTCGTAAGCTCACCTGCCGGTAGGCTTCATCCTGATACCAATAAAAGAAAGTGTCAGTCCCGTGTGGGCAAAAAGTGTGCCTGGATTTGGGAAATAAAATACGTACCGTAACGCTCGCCGGCCGGACGTCGAACTTTTCGGAGACCCGCCCTTGTACGATTAACAAGAAAGGGTCAGTCGGTCGTGATGTGTATATCCGGGATTGGTATGAGGGATTGGACAGGGTATACTGTACTGCATAGTATGAGGGATTGGAAATAGTCCCTTCTGGTGGTAATAACCGTCCCTTCGTCAGGACGAGTATGCGCAATCGCGAAGGCGGAGCGTGGTGATTGGGAAAGCCCGCCCCGCACCTTCTAAAATGAAATCATCCGCGGGGAGCACGTGCGTGGCGTCTTTAGCGCTCGCGAACCCGGCGGCACGCGCGGCGCGTTCCCGACCCGCCGCAGCCGCTGCCGCCGCCGCGGTGTTCTCGCGGACGTCCGAAAACACGTGAATCGGCCGGTCCTCCGAGGTGGTCTGCATGTCGTACTTGTTGGGAATCGCGAACTCGTCGGCTTGCGCGGTCGTCAGGGTCAGGAAGTGTTTCTGTCGCTTTTCGGGCGGCGCGAAGGGATCCACCGCGATGCGCATGTACCCCAACAACTCTTTGTCGTTTTCGTCGGACGTGTGTTTTTTGGTATCCTCATCGCCGCCATCGCCGCCATCAGCGTCGTCGTCCTCGCCAACGAACAACTCGTCCGCCTTCTCCAGCGCCTCCGCGGTGGCTCGCCACGCCTTCGTGACGAACCCCGGGACTTTCACTAACCACGCGAGGTGTTCGCCCCGCGTGGTGTCGAGCGCGCCCGGCCACAGAAACGTCTTCAGTGATGCCGTGACAGTTTCGGGAAGCTCCGTTTCCTTACACGAAAGGGACTCGCACACCTGCATCCTCCAGTGCGCCCGTAACTGCGGCGGCGTCACGGCGTCATCCGCCCACCGCGGGGTTTTGTACTTGGTCGTCTTGGCCAAAGCGCCGGCTCGTAAGTTGATGGGGTTGAGCAACGAAAGCAGGGCGTTGAGTTTGCCACCGGGGGCTTTGCGTTTCACGAGGAAGTCGCTCAAGGCGGATCGCAGCTGCTCCGAGCCCGCGGGAGGGGCCTCCACGGCGTCCTGCGAGAGACAGCGAGAGGGGCGCGTGGGTCAGGGATGTAAACGATGCGCGTTCGCGAGAAAGCGTTTGGCACGATCTGGAGGGAAGCGGAAGGGACCTCTTTATGGACCTCTGGCGGTGTACTGTATGGGCAAACAGTCTACTTGTGATGTGGCATTCGCGGTGCCGTACCTCCAACTCTGCCTTGACGTCGTCCGGCTCATCCTTGACGTTGCCGCGTTTCGGCATCGGAAACGAGAGCGCGCGGTGCTCTGCCGGACCGACCGGGGGGTTGGGGGTTGTGGGTTTCCAAATAATGGCGCGTCAAGCGCGGCACAGCAAGACGTTACCGTTGAGTGGATTTGCGATTTGGCGTTTCCAAGAGCCCTCGCCTCCGCGCTTCCCGCACCACTCCACCAACGCGTCGCCATGGACGCGCGTTGGTCGCAAGGCCCGGGCATCCCCGTGGTGGCAATCCCCATCGCCCCCATTTTAGGGCTGGGCGAAGGCACCGCGGTTTCAAGGCCGCGCACGCAAGGTCTCGGATTCGTCGCCGGCATGCCTGGGCCGTTCAGCGACGCGAAAGGGATGGCGCCGCACACGCGCGTCCCTTTGCCTGCGTTCGACCCCCCAAACAACCCAAACGGCGCGGCGCCGTGGGAGAAACACGACCCGAAGTGGGGCGCGGGGGGGGTGTCTCGGAAGGTAACGCACGAGACGCCTCCGAACACGGGCCCACCCAGGGCCCAACCCGCGTGGTTAAAGTTCAGCGCCATCACGCTTCACTTCGGCGGGTACTTCGAGGTAAGTATTTCCCATTTACCCACGTTCCGCCTCCCTGATTGCCCATACGAGACTGACACTTTCTTTTTTCTCGTATCAAGGATCTGGAGGTCACCAAACGCACCGGCGAACTGCGCGTGCGACGGTGTGTCATGACGTACCACCTCGAGGACGGCAGCGTGGATATCTGGGAACCGAGGTCGGAGAACTCGGGGCTTGAGCAAGGACGGATTTTGCACCGCATGCGCGTGCCGAACCAACACGGCGCCGGCGGCGTGATGACGCCCGGTGATTTCAACGTCGGATGCTCGCCCATAATTTTCAAGCGCGAGTATCACGTCCTGGCGTGCGATGCGTTCACGAGGGCTTTCCTGGAACGCGAGGGGTTTGTTGTTCCGAATGAGCTGCCTTTTCCAACTGAACGAGACCCAAAACCTCCGAAAGGACAGTTCCCGTCGGCGCCGTCACTCGCGAAAGCGCCTGAACAGAGTTCGGTTTTTTCGTTGAACTCAATGAACGTCGATCTACCTACGTTGCATGACCAAACAAAACCCGTGCCTGGTTCGTTATCCGCCGCAGCTGATGAGCTAAAACAATCCGCGGGCCGGCAGTTCCTTTCCCTGGACGGTAACGTGTTGCGTTTTTTCTGTACCAGCGACGGCGAGTCTTCGGTTAAAAAAGGCGACGACCAGAGGACGGACGGCAAGCCGAAGGTACGTATTGTATTTACGTATTGTATTTTCCAAATACCATGACTGTTTACAGCCCCTGGTCGAGTACACTAGTCATGAAAAGGAAGTTGATAAAGACTGACATTTTCTTTAATTTATCTCAGGCGTTTACGTTGCACTACTTCCTCGCCGACGACACCGTGGAGGTGCTCGAGGTTCTGCCAGTTGGCGTGGATGAGTATTCCAGAGTTTTGCGAAGACAGAAGCTCCCTAAACCGAGCTCCATCTCGCAAGGAGGGTTCGGAGTCGGGGTGCGGCCCGCGAGTCAAGACACTATTAAGCGCGGCGGCGCGTTTGGGAACGTGCATTGGCGGGATTTGCGAATCGGCGGAAGCGTGAACGTTTTCGGGAAAATGTTAACCCTACGGGATTGCGACCAACACACCCGGGACTGGTACAAACAGGAGCTCGGTTTCGGGGATGATCGGTTCGTGGCGTTGCCCGCGCCAACCGGACCGATTTTAAAGCAAAGAGCGCCGCCGCCGCTGAACACCAGCGGCATCGGGAGCGACAAAGATTCGCTGCAGTACTGTTTGCGGTTGGTGCCTAAACCGCAACCCACGACGGATTTTAACAGCTGGCAGTTACACAGCGGGCACGTGTTACGATTCACGGCGACGTTCGTGAACACGGCGACGCGTCTAATTGACGACATCGATAAAACCCGGACGTTCGTGGTTTCGTTTTTCATGGAAGATAACACGGTGGCGGCGTTCGAGCCGCCAGTCGCGAACAGCGGGTTGCCCGGCGGTCCGTTTTTTAAACGAAACCCGGCGAAGAAAACCCCCGGCGCTTACTACGTCCCATCCGACTTCACGGTGGGTTCCGTCGTGTTTGTCTCAGGCCGGGCGTTCCGGTTGAACGGCGCGGATGACAGCACTTTTATTTTGATGGAGTCCCGACCGTCTGATTTTCCCAAGAGTGACTTTGCATCCGTCGTCGCTGCAACGAAATCGTTGTTAACAACACGAGGCCGCGAGTCACGCGATGCGTTGCGCAAAGCGTCCGCGCTGGAGGACATGAAAATCGGAGGCGGGGGGGCGATGGTTTTGACCCGACAAGGGTTCATTGAAGTCATGACCAATGCGGATGCGCACCTTCAAAATGTATGCGCGCAGAGTTTAGTCACGTTGTGGCGCGGGTTGCCGAAACAGAAAATCGACACAACGAAAACTCGCGCGCCCGAGGCGTTCAAATCAGGTCCTCAAAAGGACTTACTACACCAGGAGTTCGTTGACGTCAGCGATTTGTTTGAACTGCTCGGGGTGCCGTGGGTGGAGGAAAGCCTCACGGCGTAAGTGGACATAGAGGCGCTTGTTGTAAATAGAAACATTGGTAGTACGCAATCATAGCCGACTACTCTAAATAGTTTCATCGTGGGTACGAGGTAATCATCATTGTTATTAGTCAATCATAGTCCTCTAGTACCCGATCGCGTCTCCAAAGTCCCGGTCGGTATCGGGTCGTTTCAGTCCGGCGTACACCTGCGCGTCCTGCGCGAGGGTGTGGTCTCGTCCCGTGGTATCAGGGTCTCGTCGTCGAGTATGGGAAAGATCCGCACTTCGCGCGGCGTCACATTCCGCGATCGTAAACAAAGCCGTGACAAGTCCCGGCGAGCGCGACGCGTCCAGTGCTGTGCGTACTGCCCTCGCTGCTTGCGACGGCGACGTCGTTGCTGTCTCGAAATCCTCGCCGCCGCCGCCGCGTTTCGAAAACACGCACTCCCAAAGCGCGCGAACCGCGTTTCGGGGGAAACGCGCGACGGCGTCGACGACGAGTTTTGCGGCTCTTTCCACCGCCTCGGCTTCATTCGACGAGGATCGGCGGTGTTCACTCTGTTCCAAATTTTGTGGTAATCGTATGTGCCGCGATGGGTCACGAGTTGGACACGACCTCTCCCTTTCTGTTTCAAATTTGTCCTCCAACTCGGAAACGAAACGTTCCCGCGCCGCTTCCCGGAACGCGGAAATCGCGTCCCTAACGCGCCTGATACGATAAAAAAGAAAGTGTCAGTCCCGTATGGGCATTCAGTCGGCGGAATGTGGTGAGCGGGAAATACTTACTCGATTTTCATTTGTTCACCACCGGGCGACTCCAACCGACACCCGCGCACGCCGGGGTGGTGGTACAGGTTCAGGGAGACGTGCGAGAACACGATTGTTACGTAGGGCGTCGGGGTGTTGGTGTTTGTTTCGTCGTGGTCCCAATCCGCGGACGACCCTATTTGCAAGTGCCGGTTCCCCGATCCCCCGTTCAACGAGTCGTCCGGGGTATCGCTGTCCGTCCACAAAGGTGGCTTTTCGGTGTATTTTTTATGCGCGGCCTCACCGCTGCCATGCACACCCTGAACACCAAACGTGTAGTCGGTTCTGGCAAAACTTTTCTCGTCGTCGCCCGCGAATCCGGGATCGTCGCCCTTTTTTTTCCCCTTTTTCTTCTTTTTTTCTTTGTCAAGTTTTGTCTCTTTTTTCTCATCCCTCGGCACGGCGCGTTTCCGCGTTCCTTTTCGGAACCCTTTCCGGGACGACGCCGAGGCGTTTACCTCGTTAACCTCAGGTGAGTCTATAGTTCGTGTATTAGCATCATCACCACTGGGTGGCCCAACCACCACGTGTCTTGATTGGGTCATGTCCAACGCGAACGTCGCGCCGTCCAACACGATTTCCAACCAGCACGTTTGTTTTTCTTTCGTCGCGGTGTGCGTGTTGTTTCTCTCGATGTCCGCCACATCGGCATCGCCTCCTCCGCCATCCGAACTGTGTGTCCGTGTCCGTTCCACCGCCGCCCTTCTTACCCGTATCACGCAGCTGAACTGCGCTTGGTCAGGCCACTCGTCGTGTGGTAAAAACGCCATGTGTATGGCATCCGGGGCGGCGGCGCCCACGACGGGACGTTCGGTACGCGGCGGCGGGTCCCGGAGATCCGTGGTCTTTTCGTCAGGGTGCCAACATTGCCGAGTGCCGTCTTCCGCGAAATCGCCATCGTCCCCCGAACCCGCCGGCACCACGTGCTGCTCCCTCTCTGAAAAGTGCACGCTCGCGCACCCGTCGAACACCACCTGCGGGTCAGAGTTCAGCCCCGGGTGGTGCGCCACTCCACGGCGCACGGGGGTCTCGACACGCAAACGCGTGCCGAGATCGGGACGAAGCGCGAGGTGCCGGGGAAGCCGTCGCGGGATGTCATCCACCACGACGGTCACGGAACCGTCCACCGTACAAACCGCGTATCCACGTGGAGGCACACTTCGCTCGCAAGGCGAATAAAGCCACGGCTGCGCGGAGAGAAACGCGAAGCGGTCCATCCCTCCACACGCCGCGCACCGCCGCGCGTCTTGTCTCTGAAAGGCCAATGCGTTTTTTTCGGTGGTAACGAAGACGCGAAGAGTGGACCAAATGTGTGCACCATGATGGATGGACGATAAGGTACCACTTCCGCGGGCGCTATGCGCGCGTTCGCCGCGCGCGCGTCTCCGCGCGCGCTCGTCCCACCCTGTGCCCCGTTAAGCAAACGGCACCGCGGTTCGCTTGCGATTTGTGTGGTCCGGCGTGCCCCCGGAAGGGGGGTGAGGGTAGTCATCGCCAACGCGTCGTCAAACGCCGATACCTCTCGTCTGGACCGCGCGTTCGCGTTCGCGGAGGAATACACCAAGCACTCCAGCGCGACGTTTTACTTCGCCACACGGTTGATGAACCTCGACACGCGACGCAAGGTGTGGGCGATATACGCGTGGTGCCGAGCTTTGGACGAAACCGTGGACGGAATCGAGGCGAGGAACGCGGGGTCGGCACCGGCGGCGATGGAGTTGCGCGCGATTGAGACCCGATTGAAAACGGTGTTCGACGACGAGAACGGTACCACTACTGAAATCTTCACCCCCCCCGCATCGGACGACACCTCACTGATTAGCACCGCGCTGGCGCACACGGTGGCGACAACCCCGGGAATGACCGTCGCGCCTTTTCTCGACATGATCGCCGGCATGCGCCAGGACTTGGACGACCAAGTGACTTTTCCCGATTGGCCGTCCCTGCGTTTGTACTGCTACCGCGTCGCCGGCACCGTCGGGCTGATGACCCTTCCCGTTCTTGGCATCGCGGAGGGGTACACAATAACAGACGCCACGGGATCAGGAGTAGACCTCGGCATCGCGCTTCAGCTTTGCAACATCGTGCGTGACGTCGGGGAGGACGCGCGCACGCGGGGCCGGGTGTACCTTCCAAACGACTTGATGCGGAAACACGGGGTGACAAGGCAGGATATACTCAAAGGCGCGCATCAATCGAGTTCAATCGCAGCTGGCGCTGATTCAACGCAATCGCAGTCATCGCTGGTGAACTCGCAGGGATACAAGAATCTCGTGGAGGAAATGATTCAGCTCGCGGAGTTTCACTTCGACCGCGCGGCGAGTGGAACCAAGATGTTAGCGCCGGCGGCGCGGTTGCCCGTGTTGGCGGCGGCGGAGATGTACGGCGCGCTTTTGCAAAAAGTGCGCGACGCAAAGTACGACAACGTCACAAAAAGGGCGTACACCACTACCCTGGAAAAGTTTGGAGTGTTACCCAAAGTAATGCAAAAGGCCTTCTGGTTTACGTGATGGCAGCGGCGTTAGGCACGATTTGTTCACACGGGTAGACTATTTACACCGGACGAGGACTGTTCCGCGCGCTCACGCAACCTTACTTTTTTTTCTTTTTTCAACACAAACGTCGAGCCGACGTTACGTGCGGCGGCGATCCGGGACCGCCTTTGCCACATGTCGAGTTTGGTTTCAAGGGACAACACAAGTGTTGGTACTTGACCTCCGTCTGGAAACGCTTTTGCTTTTGCCGTGCCTTACTCGCGCGACACCGAACGGACTCGACCGTCGTTTTCCGCGAACGCCGGCTCTTGACGCTTCCATACGCGCCGGCGGCCGCTCCACGTTCATCTGTACGAAGTGCCCCGGCCCGACCCAAATCGACTTGGTTTCCACTACGTCTGGTTTCGTTCGACCCGAGGCGGTTTGCGTCTTGGCTCGGCTTTGGAAGTTGTTAACCGCTTTGTCCTCTGCATCCAAACAGTATTTCGTCGACCCGCGTCGCGCGGCCGGGTACTGAACACTGAAAACACTGCCTCGGCGAGTAGACGCGACTCTGGTTTTTCGCGTTTGTGTTGTAGACGACGCTTTAGTGGTAACACAGGCGTCAATTGACGACGTGTCGCGAGACGACGCGTTGAAGAGCGCGGAGCGTAACGGGCTGGTTTTGGGATTTGTCGCGCCGTCATTTGCGGTTCCACCGGTATCATTTGTAGCACCACTGGTATCCGTTTTCGAAACAACACCGGTCGAGTCCCGTCCCACCCCAGGTTCCCCTGATGACCCAGCCCCCCCACTGCCAGGCGCCACCGCGAGTTTCTCCATCTCCTCTCGTTTCAGTTTCATCTCTTGTGCTTTTTCGGCTTTGTCGTTTTTAACTTCCCTGCGGCAGCTGTTTTTGTGATTGAAAAGTGTCAGCGCTTCGGGCCGTGTGTGTATCCGGGATTGGTATGAGGGATTGGTATGAATATTCTCGAATAATCGAGAATAATCCAGCGGAACAGTCACTCGTAACCGGGCCTCAGCACTCCGAGCGGTGACGGATTTGAAGAACCCCCAACACGACGTACTTTTGAATCTGTTGCTTCCTCCGGCGCACGATCCAGTCCAGATCTTTCCGCGCCGCGCGGATTGTGATTAACCTCCGGTTCTGTTCTTTTACCTCGCGTTCCCTTAGCCAGGCTGCGATGGACTTGTCACGTCGCCACTCCGTGACCTGCGTGCTACAAGCCACGTCTGTGTGTAGTGTCTTGCGAGTGCTGTTTGTTTTGGGCACGGCTATTGGTGTTTCGTCATTCGTGGCCAAAAACAAGTCACAGGTGTTTTTGGCAACACCAGAAATAACGTTTTGTTCGCCGCCCGAAACGGACCCCGAGGCCGTTTCGGGCACGCGCGGCGCACGAGGCTCGCCGTTTGGGGAGGCGCAGATCCGGGTGAGGTTCGTGGCGGGCGTGGAAACACACGCCGCGGTGCTTTCCGTGGGCGGTTTGTTTGGAGTGCGGGCACGCAACCGGTTGCCCGCGCCATCGCTGACGCCACCGCGCGCCATTGCTGATGGCGCGGCCAAAAGTGCCCTGCTCCAAAAACAGCAGCAAGCAAGATTCATCCCGATTCCCGAAACGGCTGAGGCCTGGCAGAAAATGGGCTCTCGTTTTCTTCCCACTTCACCTTTTAGTCACCATCCACTTCCTTCACAGCTCCGCGCGCACCTCCCGTCGCGCATTTTCGGCGTCCGCGCGGGAACGCGCGGTCCGATGTTTTCCCACGCCGCGAACGGGTTCGGGGAGTTCCCCGGGGCGTGGCTCCCGGAGCGATTCCTGGTGGACACGCGGGCGGGGAACGCGGGACCGTCCGCTGGACCCGTGGGCAACGCACCGTCGCGAGCCGACGCGCCATTCGCGGTTCCGTCCCAGGTGCCGAAGGTACGCGCGCGTCGAGTGTTACATTTCACTCGCCCGAAACCCCGCCGTCGTCCAACCGTCCGCTTGTGAAACGTGTGTCACCTTCAAAACGCGAATCACGACATGGGTAACGCGCCACCGACCTGCGTCGCTCGGTCGCGTCGTTCGCGAATTCGTATCGTCACCACCTGCAGTGCCAAAGGTGCCAAACATTCGACACGATTCGACACATCGGCACCTCCGACGGACGCCGCGGGGGTCTGACTTTGGCAACACAGGTCCTTCACGCCGGTCTTCCACCGCATTTGAACACGCGTCGCACCGCAATCGCGTACTTGCCGCGCAAAGGACGGCGCACCACCCCGACCGCGCGCGCAAGGCGCCCGCACCGGGTGCCGACGCAAAAGCGCGCTTCCGGAAAAGGGTGCCCAATGAAACGAATGCGTGCTGGAGGGTGCCGAGTGCCGTTGCGCCTTTTTTTGGCTTTTTGGTGTCTCTTTTTTCGTGAAAAAGTGCATCGCCGTGACAGCAACTGACAACCCTCCCTCCCTCCACAGAAACCCACTCAGCCGCTTTTTCCCGACGACCGCAGTGCATCCGGTTCATCTGACAACGACTCCGCGGAGAGGCACGGGGGGCATCACAAAAGCGGTCCCGGGGGCAAACACGGCGGGCGGCGCGACAACCGGCGCGTTGAACCGCCGGCGAGCGACGACCGCGGTTCGTGTCTTGACACTCTCCAACTTGCCCCGCCCGGTAAGTATTTCCCACCCACCACACACCGCCTCTGCGATTGCCCATACTCGTACCAGAAGGGACTATTCCCTCTGACTGTTTGTCCATACATCGCGATATACAAGACTGACACTTTCTTTTTTATCGGGCCAGGCGCGCACGGCCCGTCCGGCCCACGCAAAGCGGGCGAGGGCGTTGATCCGGACGAAACCCAACGCGTGGTTGACGCGGAGTGGCTGGCTTGCGATGACGAAGGGTGTCAGGGGGCACGTGTAAGGGTCACGCTATTAGCGGCCGGGTTCGTGATCGGCGCGAGCGGCGCGAGCGTTCGCGAGCTTTCCATGAAAACAAACACCACTATTCAGAGCTGGACGGAGGCCCCGGGCGGTCGTGATGTGCGAACGCGGTGGCACGAAAACCACGGGCACTTTTCTGGGAAAGTCGCTAACCCCACAAGGGTGTTCCGCATCAAGGGCACCGCGGAAAGCGTGTCGGACGCGGCGTCCATCATCCGCGAAGCCGTGGCTCGGTACAACGAGCTTTGTGAGGATAAAAAAAAAGGCGAGTTCGTACGGCGAACGCAGAAGGTGCGGGACGTGGAGTTTTCGTACCAGCCGCCGCCGAAAACCGCGAGTGCAGGGTTTAACGGAGGAGGTCCTGGTTTCGGGGTCGGGAAACGACACGGAAGCTTCAACGGCTCGGTGCGTAGCCAGTCTGGGAACAAGGAGTCGTACAACCTTGGCGCGGTGGGGTCGGCGAGCGCGCCTGGCTTTTTCCCCGGGAATCTTTCGGGATTTGGCGACGGAAACACCATGAACTCGAATCAACTTCGTTTGCTGCAACAGCAGCTCGCGCAAATGGCCGCGGCTTCCGGGTTTTCGCACGGATTCGGTGGCATGAGCGGTATGAGCGGCGGGATGGGCGGTGATTTTTATCATGGCAACGCGCAAGGTAATCATGCCCAAGGTAACCACCCGCAAGGTAATCATGCCCAAGGATACCACCCGCAAGCCGCGATGTTTTCCCTTCCCGTGGGTACCGACCCCGCCGTCGTCGCGGCGGCGGCGCAGGCCGCGGCGCACGCAGTGGCCGCGGCGGCGGCGAACCGAACCGGGGCGGGAGGGCAATACGCACAACCTGACACAAACATGGGAGGTGGGATGGGTGCTGCTGGGCACCGCGGCGACGGGTTCGGTGTCGCGCCGCGAACGCATCGCGACCGTCGAGGCTCGTCCCAACACCTCCCTTCGAACCCGTCTTTCGATAACCTGTGGGCGAGCTCGGCACAGTGGGACCCCAGTGCCATCGGCGTGCACGGCCAGGTAACCAACGCGATTCCGTCGTGATTCATCCGAGGTCGTGAAGCATAGCCGTTTTTTTTATATGCCGTATCGAGTTGTGAGTAGCGTTTGGTTTTTGGAGCGACGCGCGTTTGATTTTTTTGTATGTAGCCGCCGCGGGCTGCTAGTGTACGTTGTTTGCCCATTTTTTAAAAGAAAAATAAAAATCCCTTGGATACAAAACCCCTATCTACACTGCCGCCAGGGACGAACTTAATGGAAGGTATTAAGGCATTAAAAATACGCTTGTTAAGAAAGCGCGTCTAGTACTCTAGCACTACCCGCAGTACTAGTAACTCTACTACTACCCGCCATCCCCATTCCCCTAGACTCTGCTGTACCGCAGCGGTTTATCCCGCAGGTAGTAAAGTTTCCCTCGCCGCACTTTCCGGCGTTCCAGAATCTCAAACTCCTTAATCGTGGGCGCGTACAGGGGAAACGTTCGCTCCACCGGGACGTTGGCGACGACAGATCTCAACGTGAAGCTGCTTCCCATCCCCCGGTTCCTTCGCGCGATACATATCCCAGTGAAGTTGTTCGCCCTGCCCCGGTTTTCCAACACCGCGACTTTCACGCGGATCACGTCGCCCGGCCGGAACGGCGTTACACAAGAATCAGCCGAGATTTGTGTCATCTTTTCGTGCTCCAGCGTCTGCATGAGAAAGCTCGCGCGCTTCTGAAGCGTTTTGCGTTTCCGCAGATCCTTCGTGGGCGTGAACGGGGACATCCCCCCGCCACCTTTGCCGAAATTAGGGTCGTTGGCTAACCCCGCCTCCCACGCGGGGATGGGCGGTTCGATCCCGCGCGGCGCGGGAACGAGCTTATCCCCCGGTTTGTGCAGTTTCATGGATTTCGCATCGCGGGACGCCATTTGAGACGACGACGAGGTGTGGAACCCCTGTTTCGATGAAGATGAAACCGGCCATCCTCGTGTCACCGCGTTCCATTGCGTGGGTGACACAGGTCTGGTGCCGACCGTCTGTGCGCATGCGGTTCTCGCGGAACGCTGTATCGGAGAGATCCTCGATCCCCCGACGATCGTCTCGGCCGCCCCCTTGCTTTGGGCGAATGCCAACGACACTACGCGTTTGGAAAGACGCGACAACATGACGCGCGTGTGCGTGTAACTCCGATCACCCAACTCCGATCACCCCACGAGCAACACGCACACCAAACGTCCCGGTCGACCCTGGATCGAACCCGCGTAGTCGCGTCACCACCTGTGCGCGTCGACTCTGAAGAGAGGAAACCCTGGAGGTGTCTTTTGACTGGATTTCGCCATTTTCTCTTTTTCTGGGAGGGTCCAACAGAAGTAGTCGTTGTTTTGACGAGCGCGCCTCTTCACGGCGCACACCTCAACGCGCCACCGCCATTTGCCTTTGGAACCCGTTCCGCATGCGGACGCGGTCCATGGCAACGACCCCGGTCACGGTCGTCCCCACGGTTCCCGAACACCTGACCTGCTGCATATGCTTCGAGGCTTTCGAGGACCCGGTTTTTCACGGCTGCGGCCGGAACCACGGGTTTTGCCGCGAGTGTTGTTGTTCGTTGGCCGTAGCGGAGGCGGAGACGGTGATGGACACCGCAGGCCCCTCCGGTGCGCCTGCGGTGCAGTTGTCGTCGGTGTCAGGGGGAACCTCACTTCTCGGAACCGAACCACCACCGGCATCGATCACGATCGCGTGCCCCCTGTGTCGCACGCGGTCCCCGTTTTCCTCCCTCGTCCCCGCCGACGAACTGGTCACGCAGCTGGAACTCCACGCCACCGACTGCGAGGCGTGCGGCGAACGGGTTTCCCTCGGGGCACTGAAACGACACCGCAGGCGGTGTTCCGCGAACGCGAACGCGGTGGCGATGGAGACGGAAACGACGGACACGCAGTGGCGACGCCGGGTACGGGCGTTGCGGGGAAACCAAACGTTGTCCGGGTCCGCTGTTCAGGAAACCGCCGCCGACGCCGCGGCTACGCAAACCAACAACGTGACGTACCGAAACAGAAGCACGTTCACGTGTCCCCTGTGCGTCGAGGACGGCACGGTCGTGACCGGCAATGAGGACCACCCGGTAAGGGCCTTTCCCACCCAACACATTCCGCCGACTGATTGCCCATACGGGACTGACATTTCTTTTATTTCAATCAGGGGTGTCACTTAGACGCGGCCGGGCTGGTGCGACACCTCGAGGCGCACAATTCGAACGGCGGGTACGTGATTGTATTTCCCAAGTCCCTCCGACTATTTGCCCATACATTACTGACACTTTTCTGGCAAAACTCCAAAGACGACGACCGGGCGTTTGCCCGATTTGCGTCGCCATGCCTTGGGGCAACCCGGAGTACGTCTCAAACGATCTCGCCGCGCACGTTCGGTTGAGGCACAGGTACGGCCTTGGAGCTTTCCCAAATCCAGGCACAATGTTTACAGCCCCTCTATGACTACACTAGTTTCATTCAAAGGAAGCACTTCCTACTAGTAACGTTTACCAGGACTGTGGAAAATTGACACAGTACTGGTAACTGTTACGAACCTATACTCAAGACTCAAGACTGACGCTTTTCCTTTACACTCACAGGTACGACGTCACTTTGTTCAGCGACCTTAGCGTCGGCGAAGAACAAGGAATGCAACTCGCGCTTGAAAGGTCGGCGCGGGACGGCGCAGATACCGAGTCCGTCATGGGCACCGATTCCGAAGTGGACACCGATTCCGAAGAAGAAGACGCGGATGACGACGACGAAGGGGTACGCGATGCGGGGAATGCTGAGCTACGCGCGGAGAATGCTGAGCAACACGCGGTGGATGCTGAGCGACACGCGGCGGATGCTACGCGATGCGATGCGATTGTCCAGCGTCTCGCCGGGTCATCCGACGAACTCGTGTCCGACGCGGCGGCGGCGGCGGATGAGTTTCTTTTTTTGCGAGGTCTCGAGTTCCGCGCGACCGCGGGGGAAACGGGAGTCCCGCGCGATTCCGACGAAGAAGAAACGGCGGACGACGAAGGGAACATTCCCATGGCGATCTTGCCGACCGAGTCCCGGGAATTGCACACGGCGACGAAATGCTTAGCCGCGGCACGCGATTCTGACGGGGAGTAGGACGCGTGGAGGCAAGGGATGAAGTACGTGCGTGAGTACCACGGGGAGTCGCGAGACGGCGGCGTTTTTCAGTTTTCACACAGACATCAGAAAAATCTAAAATCCCGACACTCATCGCTCTTTTTGCCCTCGCGCGAAAACACGAAGCGGATAAACCTCGGCAGTCTCCTCACTCGCGCCCGCGACCCCGGTGGCCCTTCTTCCGTTTTCCAGCCTCCATGTCGATGTCCGTGTTGAGCCCTGTCTCCTGCGTCGCGTCACTCGTGACGTCCCGCGGCGCTGCCCCCAAGCGAGCCCAGAGCCGAGGCGTGTCCACCCGAGCCACCGCCGGTAAAAACGCGGGGATCGATTTCGAGGGTACGTGTTTCCCACACATCTCCGCCTCCCTGATTGCCCATACAGACGGCTGACCCTTTCGGTTCTTCCTCAGCCCTGGATGCCACGATGCAGCAGCAAACCGTGGTGCAGATCCTGGACCAGGCGCTGGATATGTACGGCGAGGACCTCGCGATTGCGTTCAGCGGCGCCGAGGACGTTGCGCTGATTCAGTACGCCGCCCTGACGGGCAAGCCGTTCCGGGTGTTTTCCCTGGACACGGGCAGGCTGAACCCGGAGACGTACCAGCTGTTCGACGACGTGGAGAAGGTACGTGATGCACTTACCAAATCCCGCCTCCCTGTTTTATCTCTCAGCTGGTGACTGTTGTCCATACATCGCGATATACAACACTGACACTTTTCGTTCGCAAAACTCAAAAGCATTTCGGGATCAAGATCGAATTCACGTTTCCGGACGAACAGCAGGTCACAGATCTCGTGAACGAAAAAGGCATGTTTTCCTTCCTGCAGGACGGGCACAAGGAGTGCTGCGGCGTGCGCAAGGTGAAGCCGCTGCGAAAGAAACTACGCACCCTAAAAGCCTGGGTCACCGGGCAGCGCAAGGACCAATCGCCCGGCACGCGCGCGGCGGTGCCTGCGATTCAGGTCGATCCCGTTTTCGAAGGAAAAGAGGGCGGGGCTGGTTCGTTAGTGAAGTTCAACCCGCTGACGAACGCGTCTTCTCAAGAAGTGTGGGACTTTCTGCGGGTCATGGGAACCCCGGTGAACAAGGTACGCGTTGCGCGTTTCCCAAATCCGCCACACACTGTTTTATCTCTAACGCGCCTGTGACTGTTCGGACCGATGGCCGGTGACTGTTCAGACCGATTACCCCTCCCTGATGACCAGGACGTCGTCCAATACACGTCCAATACACGCCCAACAAATGGACTGACACTTTTCTTGTACAAATCAGCTGCACGGCATGGGGTACGTCTCAATCGGGTGCGCGCCGTGCACGAGGGCGGTGTTGCCCGGCCAACAGGAAAGGGAAGGCCGGTGGTGGTGGGAAGACAGCGCGTCAAAGGAGTGCGGGCTGCACAGCGGGAACATGACCGAGGAGGAACGGCTAACGCAGGACGCGCGGGAGGCGACGGATGCGGACATTTTCGTGGACGGAAGTGTTTTGGCGTTGGACCGTTCGGGGATGGACGCTTTGTTGCGTGAAAAAACGCACGCGGAAACGACTTTGGCGGTTTTGTACGCCCCGTGGTGTCCGTTCTGCCAAGCAATGCAGGGATCCTTCCTCACCTCCGCCGCGTCATTAGCGCCCAAGGGTGTCAACTTCGTTAAGTTCAGAGCGGACGGGGACGAGAAGGAATGGGCCAAGGAAAACGCGTCCCTGAACTCGTTTCCAACGATCCTGCTCTTCCCGAAAGGACGAAGCGGGTACGTCAAGCTCCCGTCGGAGCGCCGGGACCCGGAGTCCCTTGAGATTTTCGTGAGTAGTATCGTGGGGAAGCTTTGACTTTAAGGGGTGTCATCACGAGGGGGTTGTTAGAGGTGGAAATAAACGAGGGAAAAGGGTCCTCCGTAATAAACGTGTAATGAACGAAGCATTCGAAAAATTAAAAACGTTCTTCCACCGTCACATTCCTCTCTTACGTTCGCAACGGCGGCGAAACCAGGGTCACGGCGTCGCCTCGCACGAACAGGTACTTAACGTTCCGTTTCGTTTGCTGTGAAGGTTGGGGTTGGGTTTGAGGTTGAGGTTGGGGGGGGGGCTGGTTAACGATTACTGTTCGCTCTTAGTGAGGAATGGAGCGCGAACCTGCCGATGGAACCGAAACATCACAAAAAACCTTAACTTTTCGCAATCGGGAGGGATCGAACCCGGAACCGGTTTGTCCGCACTCCACACGGGTCTTGCCAATCAGTCATCCCACACCGCGTGCCAGTCAGTCCACCGTAGCACGTACCTTCATGATCTCCTCGTACGTCTCGTCATCAACCTCCACCGTGGTGATAACCTCCTCCACGTCCCCCAGGATCATGTTCAAGTGCTGATCGTAGGCGTGCAGTTTTCCCCTGATCTCTCGCTCGCCTCTTAGTTTCACGTACACGCGCTCGTCAAGGGAAAGGCGGATCAAATCCAGGGGTTCGCGGACCGTGACGTCCTCGTCCGCCATTTCAACGTGAGCTTCGCCTTTCGCCGCGAACGGAAACGCGCGTTTAGGGTGTGGGGTCGAGGAGGGGGGGGGACTGTCTCCTCCGGGAAAACGAGGCGAAACGCGAAACTCAAGACCTTTCTCCAATGAAAGAACGAAAAAAAGGAAGGAAGGTAAAAAAAAAATCGACTTCTCTCGAATCGGATGCCATGCGATTTGTGCTCTGGACCTCTGGTGTCACAGTTCGGGACACGCGAGGGGCTACGCGTGTGGCGTACTTCGCACCGGGTGGTCTCTTCTCCGATGGCGGCGATTCTGTCACCCGGCCGCGAAACCCTGGCAGACGTCAGTTTCCACACCAGGGGAAGAGGTCCTGAATCTTCGGCAATCGGCAAAGACGCATGCGCGAATCCTTCATCTTCGTTCGTTTCGTTCCGAAACGAGAGGTCTGTGACCCCCACCCCAGGCGCGGGGTCGTACGAGCTCCACGGGTCGCTGGTACGGACCGGCGGGGGTCGCAACACGCGCGGGTATTCGAGCATGATTGGGAAAACGCAGCGCAGTGTCCGGGACTTGCAACGCGAACGCCAACCCGGGCCGGGTTCGTACGACCCTTTTTTAGCCTCCACCGAGGCGAACGCGCGTCGCGTGGCGACGAAAGCGAAGGACACTCATCATACGCACCACCCGGGAGGGACTCGTGTGTCTGACGTGATTGCCAGGCCTGTCATAACACCCGGGCCCGGGGACTACGCCCCGCGATCGCAACGAAGCGAAGTGCGTGGTGGGGCACGGAGCGCGTTTCGTTCCGGGATGGACCGGTTCGGGGATGCGCAAAATTCGCAGAAAAAAAGTAAAAACAAAAACACCCCGTCCCCCGCGGCGTACGCAAACCTTCACTCCCAGTACAACACGAGCTTTTCGTCTGGTGCTGGGCACAAAACCGGGTCGTCCGTACTGTTGGCGAGCTCGTCCTTAGCCAGGCCGGTTAAAAAAGAAATCCCAGGAGGCGCGATGATGACCATGCACGGCGTTTCCGCGCCCGTTTCGATCGCGGAGGGACGGAGAAACGCAGAGACAAAAAAAGTTGCGCAGAAAAACATTGACCGCCGCGAAACTCAAAGGGTCACTTCGTCCGCTGCAGCGCGAATCTCACACAAACCCGGGTTACCACTGAACGCACCTACCCCGAATGGGTACTCCAGTTTCGGATTGAGGGTGGATTCGCGGGAACAGAACGACTGGTACGGGGTGTCGCCGGGTAATAAGGCGAATTACGGAGGCGATTCTCCGAGTAGTGGAAAAAAATTAAAAAAAAACGCCGGCAATCAACTCGCCTCCGCCGGGTTTCGAACCGGCGGCATCGCCCCAAAACCTTGCCCCAAACCAACACCGCCTCCCCGAATGAAATCGGTTACGGGCGAGTACGAGATAGTCGAGTTTTACGAGATTCAAGACCGCGCGTTTGAAGCGAGGTAGGCATCATCGTGTATTTTTGTTGTATTTTTTAAAAGAAAAATCCCTTGTATTTTTTTGTGGGAGAAGCCGTAACTTGTCCTCCTTGTCTTTCTTTCTTCGAACTCGCATACATCTACTTTAAACTTTACTTCCACGAGTCACCGGTTCACCCGCTTGGTCTGCAACCACCGCGTTTTCCGCCTCCAAATTCCCAAGCAAACGCAAACGACGCACGGTTTCCCCGGTTCGTTCGAACCACTGGTTTGTTTCGGAGTCGGCGTCCACGGGTCCTTCTTGCAGGACGTGTTTTTTCTTTGTATCATCAGGCGGCGACACCGGCTCGCCGAGACCGTTCCGCCAAGGCCACAAAGGCGACAGCTTCACCGTGTTCCCCACGATAATCAGGGTTGGCGATTTCAGCCCTTCGTGAAGCACCGCGTCTGGCAGGTGCGCGACATCGGAAAACACCCTCCTTTCAAACGGCGTGGTGCCCCTCTCCACCGCCACGGCCGGCATGTCGCGCGGAAACCCGTTTTCAATCAACTTCCTGGATAGCGTGGGTAACGTCTGCAGGCCCATGTACACCACCAGCGTGGTGTCTTTGTCCGCGCTCGTCACCGCGAAGTCCACCGGGTCCACCACGGTGTTGCCTTTTCCACTCGCAGCTTCCGCCGCGGCGCCTTCGCGTAAGTGCCCGGTCAGTAAACGCACGCTCGTCGCGCTTCCCCGGTGCGTCAGGGGGATTCCCAATTCGCTCCCTACGCCCGCCGCCGCGGTGACGCCCGGGACGATTTTCACGCCGTACCCTTTTTGCATCAGCGTCTCCATCTCTTCACCGCCTCGGCCGAACACCAGGGGGTCGCCGCCTTTTAGCCGCACCACGGTTAACCCCCGCCCGGCGAACCCGACTAACATCTTTTCAATCTCATCCTGCGTCCTCGTGTGAAAACCCGCTTGCTTTCCCACGTACAGCATGTGCGCCTGTGGGTGCACCAAATCAAGAATCGCAGGTGACACGAGGCGGTCGTAAAGCACCACGTCCGCGGTTTGCATTAAGTGGAACGCCTTCAACGTGAGCAACCCGGGGTCACCCGGGCCGGTGCCTACGAGGTACACCTTTCCCGTGGGCGCATCTGTGATGTGCGCATCGGACACGGCGGCATCTGAACTCTCCCGAGGCGCCTCATCATCACCCCGGGGGGCTTTCGCCAGGTAGAGCTCCAGTAGCGAATCCACATCCGTAGGCCCCGAAGCGCCTTCGGCGTAGTAGGGGGATGCGCTTTCGTTGCAGGGTGGGGTGGCGTTTGTACGAGCCGTGGCGACGATCGTTTTGTCGCGCGCGAACGCGATCGAGATTCGTCGGCGGACTCGCGAAGGCGAAGGTGATTGAAAGACAACCGGCGCAACCGAGGCCCTACGCGAACCGACCCGGGATGACGAGCACGCGGCCGCGCAAAGCGAGGGCACCAGGGACAGGGCGCGCATGATGGCGAAACGAACGTTGGGGCGAGAGCGTTGGGAGGCTCGGCCGCACGCGTTCGTCAATGTCGGCACGAAAAGGCCACAAGCGCAAAAGGCCAAAAGCCAAACGTCGCGGAAAATGACGACAGTCGGCGAAAAGAGCTGCTTCCATCATCACAAACCCACTCTACTCCACCCCCTGCCTCACCTTGTACTCCTCCAAGGTGAGCGTCTTACCCTTGGGTTTTACCGGTATCAGGCCTTCCAAAAGTCCTTTCGACAACCCCAGCATCCCTCGGCGCAACAGGGGCACCAGGCCTGGGTGTACCCCCGAGTGCGCCGTTGGATCTGGCGTTTGCGCTAAGGACGGGTTCACTTTTTGTAACTGAACGATTGAATGTGCGTGCCGCGTCGCCGCCAACCGCGCCGTCGCCAAAACCGCGAAGCTCGTGACGCCTTCACCGGTTTTCAGCTCAGCGCCTTTTTGATCCGCGTATCCGCCTCCTTCTTTTGTCGCGGTTTCAACAGGCAAAAGCGCTGCTTTGTCTTTTTCGTCACCCCCCGCCGCTTTATCCCCCCCGTTGATCGTGTAGTACGACGCCTGATTGTAAAAAAGAAACTGTCAGCTTTGTATGGGCAATCAGTCTGCGGAATGTGGTAAATGAGAAATACTTGCCATCCGCGTGGGTCGTCGGGAAAACGGGTCGTTCATGGACTCGTCTTTTTTGCCCGATTTCGCTCTTGCCACCGCCTCCGCGGCGGTTCGCGACAAGTTCGCGTCGTTAATCGCGTTGTTCTTCTTGTTGATTTCAGCCATAATCGCTTGGGTGCCTCCTTTATCAAGCTTCACCGTAAGTCGCTCAACAACCTCCGTGTACTGGGCGGAAAGCTGCGCCACGGCGTCGTCGTCCCCCTCCGCCTTGGCGCGCTCAATCAAACGCCGCAGCACCTCCTTCTGGTTCGCCAGGTTGTGCGTCATCCCCCCTTTCTTCTCGTTTTTCACCCGGAGCATGGTGTGCACGTCCTCGGAAGTGTACCGGTAGTTCTCCGCGGCGGTGATGTTGGCGACGGAGGCGTTGACGTTTTTCAATCGCAGCGGCTTCTGGTTCGTTTCCCGCGCCGCGGCTTGCCACTCCGAAAATTCCCTCCCGCTGGGATTGTAAAAGAAAAGTGTCAGTCTTTCGTAATGTGTATGAGTAATTACTCTGGACAATCGGCAGACAGTGTTGGGATTTGGGAAATACAATACGTACCTGGGTTCGCCGTTGCTCAGTTCGGACAAACGAAACGCGCGCTGGTTATCCCCAAACTTCAGCAACAGCCAGAACGGCGTGGCGGGGCTATTTCTTTGAGCGGTGGGGACGATTTCGTACGGCTCCAGGACGTACTTGCCGTGCTTTTCACTCACGACGTCCACGATCTCGGCGACCCTGTACCGGTTATCCCCCGTCTTGTTGTCGATGCCGATACCCACCCTCACCATACACCCCGGTACGTGCGATTTCAAAAACGGCTCTGCGATCCACTTCTCCATCGTGGACCTCTTTAAAAAGATCCTCCGGATCTGCGCCTCGCTGGCGGGGACGTTATCCCCGACGCCGTCCTCGTCGTCGGAGTCGTCGGAATCGGAATCAGATTCGCCTCGCTGTCCGCCTCGGCGTCGCGCCGGCGCTCTTTTTTCCCGCGTGGGCAAAATCCCGTCAAGCCCCTCGTCCTCCTCAGACCCCGAGCCGTACTCATCGGAATCGTCGTCGTCGTCGTCTTCGTCGCTACCGCCCGCCCCAACTCGCCGTTCCTTTTTCCGCGCGATGTCCGCCAGCGCTTTGCTTTTCGAGGTGCCGCCCCTCGCCTGCTCTTCGCCTGCCACGCGCTTGGACTTGCGCCCGGTCAGCGCGTCCGCGTCACTTTGCTTGAACCGCTTGCCTCCCCCCCCGCCCGGGGCTTCCCTTTGTTTCTTCTCACGTGCCATCTCGATGATTCGTTTTCGGTCTAGTGTCTGCGCTCTGACGTCCTTGCGCTCCGCAAGCAATTCCTCGCGCTCCAGTTCCGTCATTTTCGACAACGCATCGCGATCGGTCTCGTCGCCCATCAGATCCTCCCCGAAACCGTCCCCCCACGGGTCCTTCGGGTCGGGCTGATCATCGCGTCCATCGGAATCGCTCTGGTGGGGATGGGGGGGGGGTCGGGGTCAGTTTGTAGGAACGTAGGGTCGTGTTGCGAGAGATACTTTGTGTAACAGTAACACGATCGTGACGACCGTCCGGGCAAGGTGGAAATCGGCCCAAGCGAAACAATCGAATCGCGCGGGATCGCTCTCGATCGATCCAGGGGACAACAGTTCTGGGGACGCACCAACACCGCGCCCGATCGGCGCTTGCGCCCGTCACGGGCATCGTCGTCGTGATCGGAATCCGACATCCCGTAGTGCGGGGGCGTGCGGGGCGTGCCGGCGAGGAGTGGCGACAACCCAGATCAAAGGCTCTTTAATTGAGAACTGGAGAGGAAGAAGGAGGCCGCGCAAAACGATACGAGCTTCTGCGAAGCTAAATGGAAACTGACGAGGCAAAAGTTCACAAAGCTACCCACTACCCGCCCGCCAGCGCCGCGCACGTTTCCCCCACGCACTCCGGGTTCTGTGTCATGGCCAGACCCGCGAGCCCCAGAGACAGCATCGCCGCGCCAGCAGCGCCGAGAACGTACGTGACGTACGAAGGGGAGGACTCCAGGTTTTTCCTCATTCCTGAGTCTGAATCTGATTCTTTTTCCTTCGGCGTCTGTTTTTCTTTTTGTATTTTCGGTTTGGCGTCGCCGGCGAAACCGCGATTTCCCACTCCCTTTCCTTCCGCCACCACCACGTCACCAACACCAACTGTGAGCCCCCACACTTCGGAACACCGCTGTTTGACGTCAACTTCGGTTTCGCCAGCCAACAGGTAATCGCAAATTTTCAACCCTTTCGTCCAGCCCGCGAACGCGCGTCGCGGGAGGTTCAGTTCAATTTTATTTTTTGCCGACGTCGAAGATGTCGAAGTCGCTCCAACCCGCGCGTCATCACTCAGCACGTGAGCGCCACTCGCATCCGCATCACACTCGTCGCAAAGAAACTCAAGTCGCGCCCTCAGGGACCGCACCACGTCTCGTTTTAAATCATCAACCAACCTTGAAACCGGTTCTCGGCCGTACGCGTACGCGGAACAAGTGAGGGTTCCAAACAAGATCACGGTAACCACGTCGGTGTTACCGGACTCAACGTCCCCGGTTCGATTCCCGTCGGGAGTTTTCTTTACCTCATCGTCTACGGGTAGTGCCGCACCAGGCACCAGAAACTCCGCGCGCAGGGAAAACGGCGAGTCGTTAACCCCCGAGTTGACGTTGAAATTTTTGTCCTCCGCGTTCACGCATTGGTTACTTTTCGGCACCGCGCTCACCGGCGTGTCGTCGTGCCAAAGTTCGTTTTCAAGCAGCACCACGGATTTTTCTATTCGCGCCGCTTCGTGTTCCAGTACCTGGCGTGCGTATTGCCTTATGGTCTTCTTTTTTGTCACTGCAGTGCTGTCAATGACCAACTCAAGCTCGCACTTGTAACTCGTCGTCGCCGCGACGAAGGAATCCATGACTTTCCCGAAACCGACTTCCACGGGCGCTGGCGCGTGCGCCAAAACACTTCGCCTGGCTCGTTTCACCGAAACTTTTCTCACGTTCTCAGCGCTGAGGTGGATGATGAGCTGTTCCACATCCACCCCGCGTTTGGTGGTGTGCGACTCGTCAAGCCGCACGCAATCCTCCTTGGCTTCAATCGCGACGCGCGTCAAGGCTGGCGACGCTGACTTGAAGCTCGCATCGCTCGCGAAGCAATACACACCAACGACGCTTAAACCCCCGCACAGCATCCGGGTCACTTGTGTGACGTGCTCCAGCAGCATCTCTCGGTTCAATACAACTGCGGCGCCGCTTGCTGCGGGTGGTTTGATGTTTTTACAGACTGGTCTTCCAGCGACCTCGCCGTCATCCTCATCGTTCCACGCCTCGGGAAAGGGCACCAGCGCCAACACGAAATCCCTCGCGCCGACCTCACGTTTTCCAATGACTAACCCGACACACGGGGGTGATTGTTTCCCAATCAGGCAACCGTGCGTCGCCTCCAAAACGCCCTCCTCGAAAAGCACGCTGCGCGACGCCATGGCGACGGCCACGCGACACGCGGTGTGACCTGATGAGCCTCGGTCAAGCAGGCATCACTGGATCTGGCAAAAACTCGTCTGCTCGACCAACACACATTTTCGTTCACTACACTGATTTGTAACCTCCAGCAGTGTCCTCTCGTCACAACGCGCCGCGCTCGTTTCGATGGCGGCGCCCGAGACGGAAACGGCGGGTCTTCTCGTTTCTGGCGATGACGCGAAGAAGACGCCGTGGCGGGTCCAAACCAGCTCATGGAGAACCATCGCGGCGGGGGTTGCGGTACGTCCGGACATCGGTTTGTTAAAAAGGCCACCAACCCGCTTGGTACCCAACCACGTCGTCTCCCCGCGACGACGTGCTGATCTTACCCACCTCATCATGACTGACCTTACCCCCCATCCGTCGCACGTGCCTTCCCACGACCCACTTTGTCCCAGTAAAGGCGGTCGCGCTGTTCGCCGCGGGCACCGCGCTCGCGAACACCGCCAGCGGTTCACACATCGCGACTCGCCTCGGTGATGTGCGAGACGACTTCGCGTATTTGCCCGACATCGGTTTGTTGGATGCGAACTCGGTCGCCGACTCCGCGTCCGCCGCTTCCGCGACTTCGGCGGTGCCTGGTGCGTCGTGGGTAATGGACTGGTCGTGGGCACCGGTTCCGGCCCGCATCTCGCCGTTCGCCACAGGGCGAGCCAAACGCGCGGCTCCCGCAAACGATTTCGCTTACCTCGACACCCCAAAGACTTATTCCGAGGAGAAAACTTCGGTTTCACACTCGGAGGACCTTCATGGTTCAGTACCACCTGCTGTGGAAAACAAAAATGACCTCACATTGGATGCCTTGATGCACGAAACCACAAAGGGCGGTCTCGGCGCGGCGTCTTCGTTTGCAACGGGAACAACTGAAACGACCGCGGCGTTTGACCTCGCATCCGCCGCGAGCCGCGCGAAGGGCGGAGGCTATGTTTTCACCGGGACCGGGAAAGGCCGCTGTCCCGGTCCGGCGGTTGGTTTGGGTAGCTCAAAGGACTTTAGGGTTACTCAGGGAGACCACACATACCACGACAACGGCCCGCTCGCCGCGTTCACCAAGCTCGGCGCGGACATCCTCTTTATCGGCGACAGCACAGACAAGCTGTTGGTGTTGAGCGGGTGTAGCGCGGCGTTACCGGCAAACGAACAGTGCGACCCTTCCATGTCGCATTTAGGAATTCCAACCGTCACGCAAGTCGCGCACAACATGAGGCCGTTCGTTCTGGAGGCGGACGACGCAGAGCTTGGGTTTAGCTTGCTTAGCGATGCGCGGCTTACGGGTGGGCCCGCGAGTTTGTTTGACGCCGTTGACGCGACGGGGTGTTGCTCTTTGTCGAGCGGAACCGCCGAAAAAGAAGCCGATACCAGAGCTACTATTACCTCTGCCGAAACCGAAAAACAAAATGAAGAAACAAATTGCTGCATGACGTCGCAGCAGGCGCGCACCGCATCGGCGTGCGCCGTTGGCGACGGCGCCGCCGGGTCCGTGCACGTGTTCGGGCCGGGGGACGGGCCGTATTTGGACGGTGCGGGCGGCGTTTCCGAGGACCTCACAGTTTATGACGGGTATGCGTTACCGAGGCAGACCTCGCGCCGAGTCGCAATCGCGCTCGCGAGGTTCACGGCCTGGGCGTCGGCGAGGGCGGCGTGGACTCGATCAAATAGTCAGTCAGTGTCAACTGCTGATGCTAATCGCAAAGCGGACGCGGCGCTCGGTGCGGTGTACGGGGTACTACCCGACGCTGGGGTCGGGGCGCGAACAGTCAATACCCGCCGACCGGTTGTGGTCGTGATCAACACCAACTACTGGGCGCAGAAGTTCTGGGGGAAGGCTGATTTGGGTGGCGGTGCGGGTACCGATGAGGCTGGCGATGTGGTGGCTAGTCCGGTTGGCGGTGCGGTTACGATTGGGGCGGCTTCTTTGGGTAAGAGCGATGATGCTCTTCCTAATTTCGAAACTGAAAATGCACTCCAAACAGAAACAGAAGACCAGGGCGTACAAACGCACTTCAAAGATTTGCAGAAGTACGAAGCCGATTTGCTTTCCCTGGTGACTTCGATTGAAGCCACCCAAAGTGACACGCAAACCGTGTGCGTCGTGCTAAGAACGCAGCACGACATGCTGCTTACGGAAACGGATGCTGTGGCGAACAAGCGGCGCCGCAAAAGCAACGCGCGGACGCGGGCGATCAACGCGGTGATTGAAAAACTCGGAAAAGAAAGCAACGTTGCCGTTTTTCCCTGGGCCCAAATCTTCAACGAACGCTTGGAGAAGAACATCTTCGACGGGTGGTGCCACCAGTGGGGAGACACCAGTGTGTACATGCAACGAAGGTTCAACACATGGGCGACGGCGCACCTGCCGCGGGAGTGTTTCCTTGGGGGGGGTAGGTAGGGTATAGCGACAGGGAATGCAAATTCCAAAGATGATAAAAAAAAAACGCTTTTCCAGCATCGTCTCAGTCGTGGCTGCCGAAACGCCGAAAGGTCGCGACCGACTTTCATCAGTCGTGGGACGCACCGCGGGTGCGATGCGTGCCGAGGATCCGGTCGGCGGTGTTTCGGTCACGGAGGTCATCGCAACGCCGGGTAGTGACACGCCCGCGGATGCCTCGGACGAGACCGAGATGCCTTCGTGGCCCTTGTTGCAGGCCGTATGGATGGTGTTTCTCGTGGTCAAAAAGAATCTGCAGCTCCGATCCAACCGCCCGACCGCGACGATTCTAGAGGTGCTGTTTCCCCTGGTCGCGTTCGTCGCGCTCGCGGTGTTAACCCCGAGAAACGAGTACTTCGACGCGGCGTACACGCCAGCCGCACCCTGGATGCCCCCCGCGTGCGTGTTGCAACACGCGTTGCCGACATCGTTGAACGGCACCGAAGTGATTCCGGCTGCGTTGATTCCGAAAGTTTGCCCAGGCGCGGGGCACCTCTCGGGCCCGCACGTTGTTGTGCCGTTCGCCCCGGACACCAACGCAACACGGTATTTGATGCGCGCGATTTGCGAGCTACGATACGCACCGCCGGGCGTGGAAGTGGTGGGGTACAGCCACACCACGATGGCGACACGGGGGTCGTCGGACAACAAGATTTCGATGGCACTACCGAAAAGCAGCAGCAGTGCGAATCCTGTTTCGGCTTCTGAGACAAACGCTTTCTCCGACGAAACGGCGTCGCGTCGCAAGTTACTGTTCGGCCCGTCCCAGTCGCCTCCCGGCCCGCCTGCGCCGCCGTCGCCGCCTCCAGCGCCTTCGTGGCCCGCGTGTACCCCGACAGGTTACGTGGATGAGGAGACCATGGCGCGGGCGGTGGCGAACGGCGCCGCGGGAGGCCACGCGGACGCGGTCGCGATTTTCTTTGCGCTCGACGACGAAACCGGGGGCGCGATTTCAAAATACGAAATACGCGCCGCTGCCGACGCAGACAACCGCGCTCTGGAAATGCAAGAGCGCATTGGGGACGTGTTCGTGGCACTTGCAGGGACTGGATCTATAATCGATGTGGCCACCACCTTAACAACCAACCCCCCGACCCCCAATATGTACCGCCAATTCCCAATGGACCCGGTGTACGCGACCGGCGCGTTTACCTTTGTCGCGAAGTTTCTACCCCTAACCTTAGTAGTGACGTGTACGTATTGCGCGTTTCCCAAATCCAGGCACACTGTTTACTGCCCCTGTACGACTACACTTCTAGTACCATTCACCAGTACTGGCACCTGCTACATACGGCACATGCGCACTGTTTGCGCATACAGTACACCCATACTCCATACATCGCCCAACACGGGACTGACCCTTTTCTTTTCAAATCACAGGGACGTACACCTTGTTGGTGTGCGCCGGAAACGTATCGTACGAACGGGAAAAAGGCCTAGAGGCCGCGATGCGGGCCATGGGGGTACCCCTGTGGGCGCACTGGAGCGGGCACGCGTTTGTGTGTGCCCTGTTACTAGGCACCGCCGCGTTGTTCTGCGGCGCGACCGTGACGTCTTTCGGTAAGGGCCTTTCCCAATCACCACACACCGCCTCCCTGATCCGCCAGATTACCACGACTTTTTACTACGTTCCGTAACTCTTACCAGTACTAGTAACAGTTACGAAGTCACACTACGTTGGACCCCTTTCCAATCCCGGATATACACATCACGACCGACTGACACTTTCGGCGTTAATCATGCCAGGCGCGAGTCTCTTCACGACGGGCGACAGTGGACGGTTCGTTTTCTTGTTACTGTCGTTATGCGTCTGCGCCGCGGTTTCGCAGTGTTTCGTTGTTGCGTGCGTAGCGAGTGATTCGTCAACCGCAGCCGCGGGAGCGGCGATTGGCTGGCTCGTGTCCTACCTGCCGTACGCCGCGGTGTCCGGAACCGCCGGCGGCGCGTCGGACGTGCATTGGGTTTTGAAAGCGGCGGTCTGCTTCCTCCCCGCGTCAGCGCAGGGCCTTGGTTTCGCGGCGCTGGCGCAGTGGGAAGCGTCCGGGCTGGGTGTTACTTGGGCGACGCTGTGGTCATTACCTCCAGCTAACGCCGCAGGGGACGTCGGGGTTCCGCTAGGGCTAACGTTGCTCATCCTGCTGTGCGACGCGTTTGGCTTGGCGTGGTTGGCGCTACAAGTCGACGCGCGGCGGTTTCGAACCGAGGACGGTGGTGACAATAAGATGACTGAAACGTCTGAATATATGGACACTATGGGTAGTGACCCTAAACCCAACATCGGCATCGTCGCCAACAACCTTTCCGTCACGTACCCCGGCGTGGACGGCGGCGAACCAAAAACCGCGCTCCGAAACGTTTCTCTAAATTGCCCGGTGAACGAAATCACCGTTTTGCTCGGGCACAACGGGAGCGGGAAGTCGAGTTTGATTTCGAGGGTAGTGGGGGCGGCGGCGCCGAGTCAAGGCACCGCGGTTATTGGAGGATTTCCATCAATAAGCATGCGGGCGCGCAAATCCCTCGGTTTTTGCCCGCAGCACGACACGTTGTGGGACGACCTGACCGTTCAGGACCACGTCGACTTCGTGTTGCGGTTGCGAGGCGTGCGGGGGAAAAAAACGTTGGAAGAAAAAAGAAACACCCTACTAAAGGAAGTGGAACTAAGAGCCAAGAAACGGTACACCGCAAAATCGCTATCCGGAGGTATGCGAAGGCGACTGTCCGTCGCCCTGGCCTTCGCGGGGGACCCGCCCAACGTCGTTCTAGACGAACCCACCGCGGGCGTGGATCCGCGGGCGCGGCGGCAAATCCAAAACCTGCTCCTGAAAAAGGCAAAAGGAAAAGCCGTGTTGATCACGACGCACCACCTGGTACGTATCGATGTTGACTGTTACGAGACCCACGGGTACTACCCTTTCCCAATACCTCTTACGCAACTCCAAAGGCTGACACTTCTTTTTTACAATCGCAGGACGAAGCGGAACGTTTAGGCACGCGCGTCGCGGTGTTGTACGACGGCGAAATCGCGTGCGCGGGGTCGTCCAGGGAGTTGAAACTTAGGTACGACGTCGGGTACCGGGTGGTGGTTACTGTTACTTGTGGAAATGACATCTCGGCGAAGGATTACGTCGCGGAAAAACTGGTGGACCTTTTCGCGAAACAAATTCCACCCGACACCGGTTCCTCCACGAAAATAACCCGCCAAGGCGCGGAAAGCCACGACGAGATTTCCCTGTACGTCCCGATGAGCGTAAGTGCGTACCTACCAACCGCCCTGCGCGCGCTTGATGACAAAAAAATAACTCAAGAACTGGGAGTCGTGAACTACGGACTCGCCGCGCCTTCGCTGGACGGCGTGTTCCGCGCGGTGCAGCGGGAAAACGCGGGGAAGGATTCGGAAATGGTTTCCGGAAAGGTTTCTTTAAATGAAAGTGAAGCTTCGAATGCTAATGGTACGAGAGGCGGTACCAGGGATGGATTCCGTACCGACCCTAGTAGGAAAACTAGGGTCGGTACTCAAACTACTAGGGTCGGTAATCGGTGGTTGGGCGTGGTTCTGGCGGTCGCCTACGCGTCCGTGTCAAATTTTCGACGGGACAAATCGCGGGTACTCGCCACGTTCGTAGCGCCGTGTGTTTTGCTACTCGCCGCGAGTGCGATGGCCACGTTCCCGGCGATGCCCAGTACGTACGGTGGGTCCCTAAACGTCCCGGTTCCGGAACGGTTTGTCGACTGGGGGAAAACCACGGCGTTTGCGTTTTCGTGCGCGGGTTCAAAAAACGACACGCGTTGGGTTTTTTTGGAGACTGAGATGACTGAAGACGCGAAATTTGTGATGGAGTGGGTAGATGGAGTGAGGAGTAGTGACACCGGGTGCTACGCCGAGAATTCAATGTGGGCGCACTTCAACAAGGCCACGCCCGGCGGGTTGCGGCAACGGCAAGACCTCGGGTCGGTCGGCGTGGCGCTGGGCGCAGGCGGCGACGATACCTCAGACGGCGCAGCCGCGACGGTTTGGTGGTCTTCCTCCCGACTGCAACGCACGGCGACCGCATCGCTTTCTGGGGCGGAGGGTAGGTACCGACTCAAGGTGGGTGTTGCGACCAGCTCTTTTGTCGACGCGTCCCAACTCGCGGTGGCCACGTCAGCCGCGCATGTGGTGGACAAACATGGGTCAACACGGCCTTGGCCGAAAACAAACGACGCCACCCGCCGTTCCGTGTTAGCCTCGTCACCAGGCCCACCCACCGCCGCCGCCGCGGTGCTGTTAGCCACGGCGCTTCCCCCGTGCCTCGCCGCCGCCGCCGCGGCGCGGGAACGCGCGAGCGGGTTGCGACGAGTTTTGTTGGGTACGGCCGGAGGGCGTTTCCCAAATCCGACACACACTGTTTTATCTCTCAGCTGGTGACTGTTGTCCATACATCGCGATATACAAGACGTTAACCACTTTTCGTTTACAACAACAGTCTCGGGGGCGTCGAAATCGGCGCACTGGCTCGGGGTTTTCCTAGGGGACTTTGCAGTGTTGGTCCCCGCTACCGGTTTCCACGTAGCCGCAGTAGCGATCACGGGGTGGGATTCCCTGGGCGGCGCGCCTGGCCTCGCCGACGTCGCGTCCCTTCTTTTTGTGCATGTTATCGCCGCCACCGCGTTCGCGCACCTCGTCGCGACGTGGATCGGCGAAGACTCAGCCGCCAACGCGTTGCCTTCGTGTTTACTGTCGTCGGCGCTTCCCGGAACGTTTTTCGCCGGGCTGACGTACGCGCTTGATGCGTTGGGGGACGTCGCGGGTGCTGATTCCGTGTTCGCGTCGGCGCAAGTGTTCCCCGGGTACGCGGGTACGTATTTCCCACTCACCGCGTTTCGCCTCTGCGATTGCCCGTACATTCCGACTGACACTTTCTTGTTAATCGTGCCAGTAGCGCAAGGCGTCGTCGAGGTTTCAGTGCGCAGCGCGTTTGGAAGGTCCGCGGGTGTTGAGAATGGGTACGTTTGTATTTCCCAAATCCAGGGACATTGTTTGCCCGAACAAAAAACAAAACTGACACTTCTTTTTAGGAAGGAGTTTGAACTCGAAAACGACGGCGGTGCGTTTTTAGCGACGTACGAAGCTCGCGGCGCGGGTATCGGCGGATTGCGTGTCGCTTGTTTCATCGTGGGGCTTTGTTCCATTTTTGTGCTAGCACTAGTAGACGGCAGTTCGGGGGCACGGGCGATGTTGGAACAGTGTTTGTCCAGCGAAGTCGAAATTCGCAAAGCCGTCGAAGCGGAAGGCGACCGGGACGAAGACGTCGTGGCGGAGGAAACGCGGTTACGACGAATTTCGGGAAACAGTGGAAACGGAAGTAACAGTAACGATGATACACATGATACGCCAGATACGCAAGACGTGGAACTAGGTGAACAAGGTACCGGTAACGGTAACTCCCAATTCGCGCTTCGGTTACTGGGGCTGCGCAAGTCGTACTTGGGAAGTTCAAAACCCGCGGTGCGAGACCTGTGGCTTGAAGTGGCACCGGGGACGTGTTTCGGTTTGCTCGGGATAAACGGGTGCGGCAAAACAACCACGTTTCGAATCGCGGCGGGGGACCTGCCGCCCACCGCGGGACGGGTCGAGATCAAAGGAGAGAGTGATTCCGATTCTTTGGAGAGGTTTGAGGAGGAGGATACTAGGGATGGCAAGAGTACTAAGGATAGCAACCGTACCAAGGATGGCAAGAGAACCTACTCAAAGAAAAGGCCAGCGCAACGTCAAAACCTCATCGGGTACTGTCCCCAGCGCGACGCGATCGTCGGGACGTCGACCGTGGTGGAACACCTGCGGTTAGTCGCGTCGGCGCGGGGGTTCGTCGGAGGGACCGATAAAGAAGTAGTCAGCGTCTCGCTCCAAAACGCGGGACTCGCGAGTTTCGCAAACGTCCGAGCCGGTTCCCTCAGCGGCGGCAACAAACGCAAGCTTTGTTTAGCCATGTCTTTGCTCGGGTTACGAAAGAACGGCCTCGCGCTTCTGGACGAGCCCACCGCGGGCGTGGACCCGGACGCGCGGGACGTCATAACGGCTCAAATACGAACCGCCGCCAGTGAGCTGAACTGCGCCGTACGTATTGGGCCTTTCCCAAATCCCCAGCACTGTTTTGCCGAAGCTGGTGACTGTTCAGACCGATTACGGTGACTGTTGTCCATACATCGTCCAATGCACGCAATATACATGACTGACACTTTCTTTTTTCCAACAAGGTCGTCGTCACTTCGCACGCCGTGGAGGACGTCGGAGTGCTGTGCCAGAAAGTCGGCGTCATGGTGGACGGGGGTTTGCTGTGTCTCGGGGCGCCGCAGCGACTGCGCGCGAAGCACGGGAAACACATGAGGCTCACGATTTACGCCCCCGCGGGATATACCGAACTCGGTGAAGAGAAGGATTCTCCGAATACTTCTCTCGATGACTTCGTGCGAAGCGTGGCCCCTGGCGCGACGCGAACCGGTTCGCACGCCTCTGATACCTCAACAGAGGCTGATCAAACAAACTCGAACAAAGCCGCGCGGGCGTTTGGTTTCGTGGAGGATGACTCCGCGCTTGCGGTGGCCAAGGCGGTGGCGTCTACGGCGGCGGCGGCGGCGGAACGCGGCGCGGAGACGTCGCCGGTTTGGGACCTCCCCGCCGCCGCCGCCGCGCGTTTGCCGGATATTCTAGAAGCGCTGGAATTGCGACGCCGCGGCAGACGTATGGGCAAACATTGTGGGGACGTGGAGGGGTACTCGATAGGGCAAGTCACTTTAGAGGACGTGTTCCTGGACTTCGCGTCGCGGGGCGCCGCGCGGAGCGACGCGCAGGCGATGGCGATGGAAGACGCGCTGTTCGCGCACAGGCTGAAACTGTCGAAAAAAGAGTGAAGTTGCGCGACGGATGTTTTTATTATTCTACTCTTCAAGCATAATACACACCCGGCTCTCGTAGCAGTAATTGTAGTCCCACGGTCGTAGTCTTATTTATGGAAAATCCCTTGGATCAAAACCATCTCTCAGGCTTAGACTAGCCATTCATCGCGCGCTGAGCCCTACAATCCGCGCAGAAGCGTTTCACCTTGCCGTGGGGACAGCCATTGCACTCCGCGCAGCTGTATTTCAATTTGCCGTGAGGGCACGGGTTGCACTCCGCACAGTCGTGTTTCCGCTTGCTGTGGGGGCACCCGTTACACTCCGCGCAATTTCTTTTTTTCTTCCCGTGAGGGCAACCGGTGCACTCCGGCACGGGTGACACGCCACGCAGCTACGCTTCCTCTTACCATGGGGGCACGGGGTGCACTCCGCGCAGCTGTATTTCAATTTGCCGTGAGGGCACGGGTTGCACTCTGCGCAGGTGCGTTTCACCTTGCCGTGGGGGCAGGGGTTGCACTCTGCGCAGCTGCTTCTCACCTTCCCGTGGGGGCAGGCGTTGCAGTCCACGCAGTTGCGTTTCAGCTTGCCGTGCGGACAGGGGCTGCACTCAACGCAGTTGCATTTCAGCTTCCCGTGGGGGCACCGTTTCACGCCCATGGCGCGTCACTCTAGTCTACTCCCCGCAAATCTCCACGGCAGCTCTCACGTGAGAGCCAACCGCGCCGAGGGTTGTGGAGGCCGTTCATCAGATTTGACGATGCACGTTCGAAAATAATAATCAATTCGGGAAATACAACCAAATTACCTCCCCGTCGTCAGTTCCAACGTCGCACGTCTCGGTCGCGGGGTCGCGTTTGGGGTTCGCTCCGTATGCCGCCTCGATCGACGAAAAAGCCTCCAGGGTCGGCACCGTCCAGGACCGCGCGTGCGGATGGCGGAAAGTCGGTGACTACCGCGCCTTACACGAAATCGCCCAAATCGAAACAGTATCGATTCGTAAACGGCACGCGGTACGACGACAAGGCTTTGTTGATCGCGGACGACGCGCTCGCGAGTCGCGGGAAAATCGGTTTGAGCGACGCGAGGGCGGTGTTCGAGTCCGTGTTGGACGGTCCGGGGGTTACGAAAACCGAGCTGGACACGCTTGCGTTCGTGGCGAACGGGGGGGAGGGTGGCAATTCGTTCCATGTTGTTCAGAGCGCGAGGACTTTTTTGCTCGAAAAAGTAGCCGCCGAGGCGACGGCGCGCGGAACGAGGCGGAACGCGAACGACGCTGGCGAAGAGACCGCTGCGGCGACGACATTGAAGACGCGAAAGGCGCCGAGTACTGTGGCAAGAGGACACGCGGTGACGAGCGCGAAAAAACAAAAGACTGAGACTGGCGCGCAAACGAAAACCACGCCGCGAACTGAAATACGACAAAGGGGAAAGCGGAAACAGAGAAACGAAAGCGAAACTCCGGTTGCGTCGAAGCGGGTGAGGTCATCGGAACCGGCGAAACCGGCGGTCACGACCACTGAAAAAAAAAAAAGGCTCACTAAAGGTGTCGTCTATGGTGGGAACAGACAGGAAGTGTCTCCCGGTCAGGCGGCGACGACCGGGGGGGCGCGAACCGAAAACAAGGTGCGGTTCGCCGCGAGCGTTTCGCCGAGTCGCGAAAACGAACACGAACACGAAGAAAAAACAGAAAACGAAAATGAAAATGAAACCGAAAGGTCTCCTTTGTTCGCGGCGTCGCCGCCGCCGGCGTCGCCGAACACGTGGTTGCGACGAAGAGACAGCAGTGAGGCGTCGCCGTCGCCGATGCCGTCGCGGGGTGTGGCACGGGACACGTCACACCTCGGAGGCTCCCCCACCGGTGCCGGGACGGGTACTACTACGGAAGCGCGGACGGAAACGAGCGAGGAGGAGGGTGATGCTGATGCTGACGGCGCGAATGACGAAGACGAAGAGGAAGAGGAGGAAGAAACCCCTGGAAACGCGCCTGCTTGGTTTCGGGGTGGCCAAAGTGGCAACGACGTACCTGTTGCTAAGCGGACAAGCGCCGTAAGGCTTTTTAGTCAGGAATTCGTGTCGGGCCGCGTTTTCGGAGCGCTTCGCTCGCCCGTTTCGGCGCCGAGCGCGCTCGCGGCGGTCGGCGGAGCGTTTCTCGTGGGGTGCGTTTACCGTTTGGGGTTTGGTGGAAATACCAACGGCGGTAACGGTGACGACGACGACTCAAACGAATGGGGGCTGTTAGCGGAGAAGTGGGTGACCGTGGAACTCGCGGTGCGTGGCTTGGCGGAGACACTTAACGAGCGACGATAAGGGAATAGTAAAGAGTATTAGCACGTTCAACTCCGTTAACGCTACGTCTTTTTTCTAACCAACATCGACCGAACGCGGCGAATACGTTAACACCCACTCTACTAACACACCGCTACTCTAAAAATCCAGCGCGCTCGTGGCGTTGGGCGGCCCCGAGCCGCAAAGCGACGCGGGCTTCTTTTTCGATTCCTTCTCCTTCTTTTCTTTCCCGTTTGTATCACCGCCCCCCCCCGCGTGTTCCGGCGCGATGCGCAGCGGCTTCACCGCCAGGCGTTTCCGCCGCACTTGCATCGCGTAGGTCCGGTCCATTCTTGTTAGTGGGGATGGCGCGACCGCGCCAGGGCCGGGGAAGGCAATTTTTCGTACCCGTAACAAAGCCACGCAAAGGTTGGGATCGGGTAACAGCTGTTCGACGAAATCTTCCTCCCCCGTTTTGACGTTTTTTTCGGGTAGCGTTTCCAGCTCGAAACACGCGTCCACCGCGTGTATTAGCTTCGCCGCGTCCGCTTTAGTTAACGACCTCAACGGGTAGGTAACTACCACGCAAACGCGTTTTGGGTTTTTCTGGGTTCTTGTGTCGCCGCCCCTCAGTAACCCGCGCAACAATTTCAGGAACCGGCAAAACTCGTCGATACCGCGCGCGTCGGCGCCGTCGTGTCCTCCACCGGATGGCGGCTGTAACGCGATGCGCCCGACCGGGCCGTCATCCGCGATGTCGTCGCTGACCCTGTTAACCAGCTCCACGCACTCGGCGTACGCTTTGTGAAGCGAGTCACCGATGGATTGGTCGATGGATTCTGATTGTTGATTTCTCCTCGAGGAGCCTTTCAATTCGGTCAGTCGCAGCGCATCCCCGAACGGCGAGCACCGCAAGTCCGCGCTCGCCGCGGAAGCTTCGTCGGTTTCCCGTGTTAAATCGAAAGCGTGGCACATGGAAGGCAATCTTCGTACGCCTCCTGTGTTTCGAGTACTACCAGAGCTGCTTTTTACCTCCGACCCGCCCGTCGCCGAGACCCCCGCCCCGATGTTCCCCACGCCCCTCGACCCCACCCTACTGTCGTCCAGGGATTTCCCCTGCCGCAGGTACCGACGGTACTGCCACGCGATGCGCAAACCGTCGTCTTGGTATTTTTTCAAAGCACCGCCTGCATTACCGTTAGCTTTGTTTTTGTCTGTATCATCACTTTTTGAAGCATCTCCCGCTTCAATTACTTTCGGTAACGTCTTGCCGTGGCTCCGTCTCATCGCCCTCGGCGGCTTCCACAACGTACAGTGCTCACTGGCGATCCCTTCCGCGACGAAGTACTTCAGCAACGTCGATGCCACGCCGCAATCGCGGTTCGCGCCGTCGTCCGTGGTACAACTCCCGATGAGCACCACGCTCCCCAAAGGCAAGCCCCCCCCCAACAGGTCATCCACGTCACTCAAACCAAAGCTGACCAGGGTTTGGCCGTACAAGCCAGGGCGCGTGCTTCCCGGTTTCGGGGCGGACGGCGGTGGGGATTGTGAATTCTTTTGGCCACCCGACGTGACTCCCACCTCCTCCTGATGTGCTTTCGCTTTCGTCAGTGATGCCACACCAACAGCTCCGACACACCCGGTCGTCCCTTGTGACACACCACCAGTTTGTTTCGCGTCACCGGGTGTTTCAACAGCAGAAGCGCTGACGTAGGGCCGGGCGGACGCGGGATAGTTCACGGGCGGCGTCGCAGCCGGCCGGGGCACCTCGCCCGACGCCATCCCATCGTGTATCGGCACGAAGGAGGAGGAGGGGCTTTTCGGTGTCGTCGCCGCCGCCGCGTTTTCGGAAACAACATCCGCACCCGGCACCTCCACCGGGTCACCACTGGGTTTCGTTCGGATCCGCCGGCCGCGCCCCAAACGCTGAAACGAGCTCTCCATCGCGGGCGCGCGACGGGACCGACACCGCGAGTGAGGCGCGCGCGTGTGTGTGTGGAGTGCTGAGCGTAGGGCGGGTCATGTAAGATTGCTCCCGACATAGAAATCATCTGTTATGTTAAATTTTTCACGACGCCGTTTCGCGTTACTAACTAGGGTATATTATAACTGTACCTACCCTAACTACACCGGCGCGCGGGCTATCCCCCCTTGTTGTGCCTCGTGTTGAATCCGCCCCCCTTTACACGCGGTCGAAACAACGTCCATCACAACGGCGTGCACGAACGGCAACCACGGTGTGGTGAAAAGCGACGCGAAGACGAAGAAGGTTATCGCCACGCCGAAGTAGTTCTCAGCGGCCAAACCGAAATTGAACGTACAGCCGGTGAGCGCGCCGACCACGACGTACGGGTCGTTATTGGACCTTAGCACGACGTGCGCGTCGATATCCTCATCCGGAACACTATTTTCGCAAAGCGCCCTAGCCGCGTTCTCCGCGGTTTCGTCGTTCGCCGCGTTGTTATCAGTTACCCACGCCTTTGATTTTGACTCGAACTGAAACGGACACGGGTCCAGCACAATGCCGGCGCCGTCCGCGTCGCCCTTAACTAGACTAATACGGCTAAGCCACCTGCGGTTCGCCGAGACGTGCTCCTCCGTGACACCGCATTTTTCCTGCCACATATCCCGTCGGGCGCACTTCACCAGGTTTCGGTTGTAGTCGCATGCAAACGCGTTTGTGTCCGCGAGCGGCGTTTCAGAGTCTGGGACACGGAGCGTCACCGAGCCCGCGCCCGATACCGCAGCGCCTGCGACGTGCGCGTTTGCAACAGCCGCTGACCAAATCAACCCGTCGCTGTATCGCGTGGTCGTAACACCCAACTCGTTGTTCCACGAGTTAAACCCGTCGAGTAACATCCGCGTGGCGCCGAAATCGCAGTCGCCAACCGCGAGCGACGAACACGGGCGCATCACCAACGGAGACTCGGTTTCGTTCCGGAAACCTTTCACGTAAATCGTAGTTTGACTACCATTGGTATTCGTACTGAACGACTCCGCGCTTTCCTGTGACCAAGCCTGGAACCCGCCTCCGTGCACCCAACTCGCGACGGCCGCGTTGTACGTCGCAATCTTCGCGCCCCGCGGATCATCCTTAGCCAAACTCCAGAACAACCCGCCCAACACCCAGCACGTCGTGGAGACCAGAAAGGAGAACCACAGCACCAGGAACCCACAGCACACGTTGCCACGCCAGCCGTGCGTACTCACTTTCCGCACGCAAGGCCCGCACAACCAGGATTTGGCCAAGGGATCTTTACAGCAAACGAAAACCTCGTCGCAATCTTCCTTAGTGCCCTGTCGCAACCGAGGCATCTTACCTTACGTAACCTGGCCCTCGTCACCTCGTGCGCTGCGCTCGCGCGGTGGCGCCGCGAAAAGCGCGACAAGTACTGCGGCAAGTGCGACGCGTAGTGCGAGTAGTGCGACGAACGCTCGCGCGCGCCAGGTCGTGGGTTTTGATGACGCCGGGATTGAAACAGAGTTGAAGTGAAGTGTTTGTTTCAGAACTGGCTTGATTTGATAGTCTACTGGTACGCTTCAAAACCTTGCTACACTCAAAAATCACAACTACTTCTTCGTACTCGTGAACGCCCTTTGCCTTGGCACAAGTCCCTCTCGCTCCAGCAACGCCCGGCCTCCCCGGCGACTCACGGAACCCCGCGCCGCCCGCGAAAGCGCGGTCGGCGCCGGCGTCGAATTCCCATCGCCGTTTCTACTTCTATTTTCTTTCCGTTTTTCCAAACCCGTTTTTTCAATCATCATTTTCAATTCGTCGCGCAGCGTTTGTACAGTACCCTCCATTGTTCCGCGTTCCGTAACAAGCACCGCGACGGTTTGTTTCATCCGTGCTAAGTCGATTTCGCGCCCGCGAAGCACGGACGCGAGGCGCGTCACGGTGGTTTCCATCTGCGCGATGACCGACAAAGTCCGCGCGTTTCCGATTTGGGCTTCGTCATCGTTTACGTTGTTTCTCGTTCCTTCGTTTACGTTGGAACCACCTTCCTTTTTCGTTCGTTCCGGCGACCCCCGCGACCCCTCGTTCGCGAACCTCCTTCGCAACATCTCCGTGGTTTCCGCGAGCTGCGTTCTGGCAACTGTCGTGGCGACTTGCGCTGTTTCCAGCTTCGCAGTTAAAAGTTTCGAAGCGCGCGCGGTGGCGAGTGACCGGTCAAACGCGGCGTCGTGTCTGGTTTCAATCTCGGTTATTTTGTCCTGCAAGGTTTCGTTTGTCGCGCGCGCCGCCGTTAGCGCCGCCAACGCCGCGGCGAGTTTCGCGGTTAAAACAGACACCTCAACACTTGATGATTCTGTGTGTGATTCGATTGATTCGTGTTGTGTCGTGGAAGGCGTTTCACTTTGTCGTGCGTGAGCTTCAGTCAAATCCTGCGCTTTCGGTCCGTCGTCGTCCTCCTCATCTTCCTCCTCCTCCTCCTCATCCCCTCCCCCAGCCGCGAACGTTTTCAAAGCCTCCCTCAGGCGTTGCGCGGACGCGGCCGCGTCGTCCCGCTCGCGACGCGCCACCCTGGTTTCATCACGCGCGCGTGTTGTTCTGCGCTCGGACGCTTCCAACGCCGCGCGAGTGTCGGAAAGCGCGGCGCGAAGGTCCTGGTCGCTGGTTTGCATGGCGCCCGCGTGACTCGAACGAAGCAAACCACGACTTGCCGTGGATTCGGCTGACCGTTTCCGGTAGCGCTTCCGTTCGCTCGCAAACAAACCCACTGCCGTGAATCGAGTCGCGGACGGACGGACGGACGCGGCACCGAGTGACCGGGCGCCGGCGCGACCTGGCCCTGCGCCGCGCGTGACGCGCGTTATGCGGAAGGTTCTGAACGTCCTGTCTCTTCCCTGACGAAGCACAAAACAAAACGAGTAAACGACGGGACGCGAAAGAAAACGGCATGGACTCGCGCTCGGTGAAATCGAACGGTCAAACAGGTAAATGTCGGTCAATGTGATTGTCACCGGAACGATTGAAACCGCTTCGCGGGGTTGCTTTCAACTCATTTCCGCCTCAGCGCCGATCTGACAGACTCCGACTCCGACTCCGACTCGATCGGTGAGTGATGAAAGCTGCGTTGATCGGCCCCGCAACTCCACTCCCTGCGCCACACTCCACCGCGCATTCACGCCCGGTCGATCTCGTCACCCCCACGCCCACCAAAAATGGCCGACGAAAAGAAAGACCCTGAAGAGGAAGAGGAGCTCCTTGATTACGAAGAGGAAGAGGAAGCCGCGCCCGCGGATGGGGCGAAAACCACCGAAGTGGCTGTGAAGAAAGGCTATGTCGGCATTCACTCAACCGGGTTCAGGGATTTCTTGTTGAAGCCCGAGCTTTTACGCGCGATCGTTGATTGCGGGTTCGAACACCCCAGTGAAGGTGCGGTTGGTGGTGACGTGGTGACCTGTTGAAAGAGCACCGCGGATCAAAGGCGAAGCGCGGCGCCTTGATCGGGGCGACAGTCCGTTTTCTCGCGATTTTACACATTTTGGCGCGCAAACGCAGACCCGACTTACAGTGGCCTCTGCAAGTAGCGACTTCCAAGGATCGCCGAAACAAACGGCAGATCCGAGTCACGCGACGCACGCGCTGGTCAACAAAGTGACCCTGCTTCCACCAACACGCCGTACACCCCGCTGACGTCCCCCTTCTCATCTCAAACGAACCTGGATCGGCCGAATTTCTTCTGTACCCCTCTGGATCTGGCTGGATCTCATTCATTCATCATCTCTTCTTTGATCAATCATCAAATCACTCAACCAAATAAACCAGTCCAACACGAGTGCATCCCCCAAGCCATTTTAGGCATGGACGTGATTTGCCAAGCCAAGTCCGGGATGGGCAAGACCGCGGTTTTCGTGCTGGCGGTGCTGCAGCAGCTGGAGCCCGTACCGGGCGAGGTGGGCGCGCTCATTCTTTGCCATACGCGTACGTGGCCTTGGGGCTTTCCCAAATCCAAACACTGTTTACGGACCCTCTTTGACGTCCACTAGTCATTAAAAGGAAGTGCACGACATACATCACAAGTGCCCTGTTTACCGCCCAAAGTCGACTGGACTACTGGTAACGTTTACCGGCGTACTCGCAACTGTTACTGCGTGGTAAATTGACACAGTACTCGTACGTCGTCTTCTTTTTACCAAAACCCACACTCGCTGACTCACAGCACCTCCCCGTTTTCTTTCCCAATCACAGGCGAACTGGCGTACCAGATCTGCCACGAGTTCGACCGGTTCGCCGCGTACCTGCCCGGGGTGAACGTGATGGTGATTTTCGGCGGCGTGAACATCAAGCAACAGCGGGAGCAGTTGAAAGAAAAACCGCCTTCCGTGATCGTGGCGACGCCCGGGCGGTGCAAAGCCCTGGCCAAGGATGGCGACATCTCCCTGAAACAGTGCGGGCACTTCATTCTCGACGAGTGCGACAAGATGTTGGAGCAGCTGGATATGCGCGCCGACGTCCAGGAGATCTTCAAAATGACCCCGCACGACAAACAAGTCATGATGTTCAGCGCCACGCTTTCCAAGGAAATCCGACCGGTTTGCAAGAAGTTCATGAACGACCCGATGGAGATCTACGTGGACGACGAAACCAAGCTCACGCTTCACGGGTTGGTGCAGCACTACATCAAGCTCACCGAAGCGGAGAAGAACCGCAAGTTGAACGACTTGCTTGACGCGCTTATGTTCAACCAGGTTGTTATTTTCGTGAAATCCGTGCAGCGGTGCACGTACCTGGACAAGCTCCTCACGGAGTGCAACTTCCCGTCCATCGCGATTCACAGGGGGATGAGTCAAGGTAAGGGCCTTTCCCAATCACCACACACCGCCTCCCTGATTGCCCATACAAGACTGACACTTTCTTTTTTATCGTATCAGACGAGCGTTTGGCGCGGTACAAGTCCTTCAAGGAGGGCCACAAGCGAATTTTGGTCGCGACGGATTTAGTCGCCCGAGGCATCGACATCGAGCGCGTGAACATCGTGATCAACTACGACATGCCGGATTGCGCGGACACCTATCTGCACCGGGTTGGCAGAGCCGGACGGTTCGGCACGAAAGGACTCGCCATCACCTTCATCGGCAGCGACGAAGACAGCGACGTTTTGAACAAAGTGCACGAAAGATTCGAGGTGGAAATCAAGGAACTGCCGGAGCAAATCGACACGAGCACGTACATGCCCGCGTAAACAGGGAAGGGAACACGCGATGCGGTTGAACAAACAAAAGAGAGAGCGCGGCTCGCGAATCTCGAGTCGCGTGGTTTTGCAATTTACAAACCTACTGGTATTTTCACTTCTTGCCCTGTGTTATGGAACGCTGGGTTGCTTTTGGGGTATCTTTGACATTTGGGATGAGCTGCGCTGCACTACTAGCTGAACGTTGATTTGACAGTATTGATAGCACTACCATGGTAAGTGCTGTTCGTAAATCGTAAATCTTGTGTAAAACGACGCCCCTTCTTCTGCCATCCCTCACAACGTGTCGCGTCGGTTGTTGGGTTTGTCAGGAGTGGCATGGCGTGTTTCGTGACGCTGGTGTCGCCACCGGTGGGCCGCGCGAACACCCAGGGCGATTTCGCCGCGCAAAAAGCTTCGTCACGAAGAGTCGTCCTCGGAGGATTCGGGTCGCGTTGGGATAGAAATCTGGCGCGCCGTCGACGCGTTCCAAATCACGTCTCTCCATCTGTGTCTCCGGATTTTACCCGGGCAAAGACGACCGCACTACGCGCGAGCGGCGAGGACGCCGCACTGAGCGGCAACGAGAACATCGCTACGAGGTTCTTCGCGGCAGGCGGTTTGAAGAAGGCCGCGTTTTCGGACCCGGAGCTGGCGAAACTTTTGCAGTCGGTTGCCAAACACCTAATGGTGCTTTCACAAATTCCAGACCTCCTGCTTCATCTGCACGTGGAGTTTGACTCTGTGGAGGTGCGTGCGTCCAAAATATGCGACGGCCGGGGGGTTTTCGCAACGCGGGCGATTCCAGCGCACACATTGGTCACGACGTACCCTGCGACGAACGAGGTGAGTTTGATGTCTAACGTCGCGAACGGCGACGGCGCGTCATCGAATTCGTCAAGCGAATCCAACGGAGAATCAACCACAAAAAAAGTCCACACCTGGCGCGGCGATACCTACACAACAAGCCAGCCAACGTACGCCATGTGTAACGGCCATTCGTTTTTCGGCGACAACGCGTTGCGGTTACAAGCTGACCCTGAACGTGACCCACAGCCCGGTTTCCTCGGGCACTTAATCAACGACGTATTGATGCCTCCCACGGACGGTACCGACGTTAAATACGCGCACGCCTACCTCACAAGAACCACGAACGAAACCAACTGCCACGCCGTGCCGTTTCCGAGCGGCTTGGTCTCCATCGCCACGTCACGCGCCATCGCCAAAGGTGACGAGCTCACCATGAGCTACACGTTTGGGTACGACGCCAGCTTCATGTCCGCCGTGAACAGCGACCTGGGGTTGAAGAAAGCGATGTTGACGAACGCGTTCGCGGCGGACATGAAAGTATCGTCGGCGAAAATGGAACAGCTCACGGCGGAGACGATGAAGCGACACGCGGAGGCGGAACACCTTTCGCGCGAGCTGCTCGTGGACGCGGCGGAGGAGGAATAGGTGGTTTTTTTTGGTGTAGAGGTGACATAGTAGGGTGGGAAAGAGGTGGTGTAGGTTTTAAGGTAGCTTGTTTGTGTGTACACGACTCACTGTTATCCTCTCCCCTCCTCTTCCCTGTGGTCCCCGGTCCCACGTGGAGGTACTGCTACCCTTTGTCACCCACCTCTGTACTCGCCTAAGTCACAACATCGAACCATCGCCAAATTCAAAGGAGGGCTTCATTGTGGACTGCACTGGTACCAGTGCTGGCTGTTGTCGTCGACGGTCGCGGTTCGTGTGTTTTCGAGCATGTGTGGTCCGGTACGTTAAGTCACAGGGTTTAGGGTACATCAAGTTACAGGTGTTTGGTCCTTACCAGTACCTTGCCGTCAGGATGGATCCCACCGGCGGGCGCCCCGAGGATCTGTTCGAGCTCCTGGAGCAGCTCGGCAAAGGCTCGTTCGGCGCGGTGTACAAAGCCCGGCACCGCCCGAGTGACACCATAGTCGCGGTGAAGGTGATCCCCCTAGGCGGCGAGGACGAGGACGGTTTAGAGGACATGCGCAGAGAAATAGGGCTGTTGCAGGAGTGCGTGCATCCCAACGTGGTGCGGTATTTCGGAAGCTTTTTTTCCAAGGAGTACCTCTGGATCGTGATGGAAAACTGCGGCGGCGGGAGCGTTCGGGACGTGTTGGATTCGTTGAAAGAGTCTCAAAAAAGCAAAGGAAACGCTAAAGGAACTACTTACGGTTTAAACGAACCCCAGATAGCCTACATCTGCGGCGAAGCCTTGAAAGGGCTGGTGTATCTTCACTCGGTGCAAAAAGTGCACAGGGATATTAAGTGCAGCAACCTTTTAATCACCGACTCAGGGCACATCAAGCTCGCGGATTTCGGCGTCGCCGCGCAGCTCACGAAGGAAATGTCCAAGCGGAACACGTTCACCGGTACGCCGCACTGGATGGCCCCGGAAGTTATCAGCGAAAGCCGGTACGACGGGAAGGTTGACGTTTGGGCGCTCGGGATAACCGCGATGGAGATGGCGATTGGGCAGGTCCGTGTTGTATTTCCCAAATCCCGATACTGTTTGCCCATACAGGACTGACACTTTCTTTCGTTGGTGGCAGCCGCCGCGGGCGGACGTGCACCCGATGCGGGTCATTTTCATGATCACCCGAGAGCCGAGCCCGAGTTTAAGGTACGTATTTCCCAACTCCAAATCCTGGACGACTGTTTGCCCATACAAGACTGACACTTTCTTTTATTTATCTCAGTACCTCGAGCGACGGTTCCGATGGCAACCACGGTTGGACGCACTCGTTCACCGATTTCGTGGACCGGTGTTTAACAAAAAACACCCGGACTCGCCCGAGCGCGGTTGGGTTGTTGCCGCACGGGTTTTTGCAATCCAGCGCGGGGAGCGGGGCGAGTTTGGCGCCGCTGGTACAAGCGGCGCTTTCGCGCGCGGCGAGGAAGCGGGAAGCGGAATCTGATGGGTCAAAGAATGCAGCGGGCCAAGGCACTGCTTCGGAAAATGCTGAAGAGCAGCCACAGGTCCCTGCTGTTCAGAGTCTTCTTTCGGGAACACCCGCGCAGACAGTGCCTGCACAGACAGTACCTGTAAAGGTTCCTACCCAGGTCCCGACCGACGTCTCGCGAACCGCGGCGCCGCCGCTGCAGACCCCGAAAATGGGAACGCACAACCGACACGGCTCAGCCGAGGCACGCCACCGCCGCGCCGCAAGTAAGGGGACCATCAAGTTCGACCCTGCCACCGCGGCGGCCGCGATGGCCGCCGCGGAGGCGGCGCTGGACGTTACCGGGGACTCGTCTACTTTTTTGTTTTCCCCGAACGGCACTAACTCCACGTCCGTCGGGACGGTTGGCTCGGCGGTGTCTGACCCGTCTTCCGATATCGACGGGACCGTCGTGGTGCGTCCCGATGTGCGGAAGGAACACGAACCCCCCGGGTTCGACATCTACGGCACGACGATGATCAAGGAGGACGAAACGGGTTTGGATGTTTACGGCACCACTGTTGTGAAACCGACCGACGAGGACGACGACGACGACGTCGACGCGACGGTCGTGGGACGAAGCGCGAATCAGTACTCGGAAAGTACTCCTGAGTACTCGGAAAGTACTCGCGATGAAGACACCGAGTCGGGGCTACCTCCCGAGGCGCTGATGCGCATGTTCGCCGGACGCGAGCTTTCGGAAAAGGAACGCCTCGCGGCGGACGCGTTCGGGAGGGAGGCGACGGCTCGCGAAGGCGACGCAAAAAAGACAAAGCACGATGCGCGCTTCGTCGGGGGCGAATTTGAAAACACGGAAAACAACCGCCGAGGCAAAGGTCAACCGTTGGAACCAGCCGCTCCACGAACCGCGGAGCCTCGCTCTTTCCAGCGGTTTTCGGTGAAGAAAAACGCGGAGACGGATTCTGTTTTGCTAAACGCCGCGCCCCGGTTCGACGCGCAAAAGAACATTCGCCGACTCACGGACCGTGGCGTCGCCGCAGTCGCGGACGTTCTGGCGCGCGGCGGCGCCGGCGACGGAGACAAAACCAAAACCGTTACGAAACCGTTTTCACGCCGCGAGCCGAAGTTCCACTCCAAAGGAAAGAGGGTGGGGGACAACGCGTTCCACCCGTTGGATATTCTGCGGCACGCGTCGATGGGATGCGCGGTACGTACTTCCCAATCACCACATTCCGCCTCTGCGATTGCACATACGAGACTGACACTTTTCTTTTTACAATCAGGTGGACGACCGCGGGGAGTTTGAGTTTGACGGGGGTACGGCCGTAGGGGGTTTCACAAATCCGGGGACACCTATGTTTTACCTCTAACGCGCCTGTGACTGTTCAGACCGATTACTCTGACTGTTTGTCCATACATCGTCCAATACGTCGCAATACACGCGACGTTGACCACTTTCCGTGTACCAATCGCAGGCGCGAGGTTTTCGCTCGCCTGCCTGGTGGGCGCCGGACGTGACGCGCCCGTGGCCCTTCCAAACAAGGACACGTTGAGACGCATGCTGAAGAAACACGAGACAGGTGAGGTGGAGGTGTCGTACGAATCGTCTGTGTCGGATGAAACATCCGATGAAGACAGTGATGATTCCGACGCCGACGAACCCTCCGAACCCTCAACCCGCGACGCGAACTTTACCAAACTCCTCAAGCTGAAAGCCGCCGCGCTGGCGAAACGGTTCGACCACCTTCCCGCGCCGCTTCACGTGTTCGATTTGCACCCGCGGGCGATGGTTGACTCGGGAATAACTCGTGACTTTGGTAAGAGTTCATACGGCGCCGGTGTCGGCGCGTCGGATAACCTCCCGCTGTCCGTGATTGGAGAAACGCGCGTCTCCGCGTTGCGAATCGCGGAGGCGCGTTGTGTGTGCGCGGGGTACCCGTCGCAAATCGTCGCGCCGCTTTCCCTGAAACACGAAAAAGTGGAAATCTTGCTGAAAGCGGCGAGCTGGCACGCCGGGTTCGGTACGTATTTCCCAAGCACCACGTTGCGCCTCTGCGATCCGCCCGATTACCCATACACTGTTTACGTAATACACATCACGACCGACTGACGCTTTGTTTTTTATCGCGCCAGTCGCCGGCGCCAGCGTCGCGTCGCCGAATTCGAAAGCCCGGCGGAGGATCACGGGGGTTTTGGAAACCGTGTTACTCGACCTCGGGGAAATCGACGCGTGCCGGGCGTTACGCGAGTTCGGGGGGGAGACGAAGGAGTAGGGAGTAGCAAGGGAGGTAGTTTGAGATGTAAAACACGTTGGTAGTTGAACGAGGTGCAATAACTTGTAGATATCTTGTTGTATTATAATATTAGCGAAATCCCTTTTATTCGTCGTCGTCGTCGTCCACCACGCCTTCCCGCAACATCTCCACCACGTCGTCGTGTTCCTCTTCCGTTGCCAACTCAATCGGCGTGGCGCCGTCCTTCGCGGGTGTGTTCGCTTTCAACCCTTTTCGTAAAAAAAACGCCACCAGCTCCAAAGTGCCTTCGCCCGCGGCGAAGTGTAACGCGTTCCATCCGTCGGCATCCGCGGCGGTCACGTCGGCGCCGCCGGTCACCATTGCGAAAACCGCCCCGACGTTCCCTTTTTCCGTCGCCAGTAGCAGCCTTTCCCCGGCGCCTTGTTTTGAAAGCGCCAAGCTGATACGCTGGGCGCACTCGTTGGATTTCTTTTGACACAGGTCAACCAGCGTCTTCCCGGGAACCGGCGATTGAAACACGTCAGCGTGCGCGTCCAGCAACAGTTTGACACAAAGCTCCGATCCAGCCACCACAGCCGCCCTGAACACCGCGGTCTTGCCGTGATTGTCCACCGCGTTGACGTCGGCTTTTTCGGAAATCAACAAGGCAACCACGTCAAGGTGGCCGGCCTCGCACGAAAGCATTAACGGCGTCACGCCGTCGTCGTCTGTCTGGTCGATCTTACTCCCCTTGCGCAGAAGCAACGTCACAATCGCGTCGTAGCCTTCCTGACACGCCATGTGCAACACCGTGAACCCCTCGTCATCGGCGAACATGCAATCCGCGCCGTCATCAAGGCAACGCTTCACCCCAGCCTCGTCCCCGGACTCGATCGCTTCCATTAAATCATCACCGGTGGACATCGCGGTGAGTTTGGGGACGCGACCGAGCGCGAGGGCCGACTGATTCTTCTGCATCTTTCTGGCGCCCACTTTCGGGAAGGCAACAAAATTGCTGAAAAATTGCGGTCGAACTGGTATCGAATTTTTCAACACCCCCCCAACGAGAGACAGCGCGCACTGTCCCGCCAGAACGCAGGCGCGCAGAGGCTGCGACCGGGACACCGCGAGGCGTACCGTGGTTCGTGGAGTACGACACGCCGCGTGACCGGTCGTTAGGTGGACCGAGTGTGACGCGGGTGACCTGGGGGATCTGGGGATAAACATAATCTGACCGTGCCCGTCAAAAAGTTGAAGAGATGCCGACGACGCGGCCTGACGCCTCCCGGGAGGCCGCGCCCTTGCTCGGCGCGCGCGTGGGTCCTGGCGATACGAACATAACGCGGACATCCACGAAACACGGTTTCAGCGAAAAAAAACGGTTCGCGGTGCTCAACTCGGTGGTGTTCGCGGTTTTCGTGGTTGGGGTGCTGTGCGTGTTCGCGGGCGATGCGCTTGGCGCGCTTCCCGGCGTCACGCCGCACACCACACGCACGTCCCAGGTATCGCAAAGATCGCGCCTTTCGGACCCGGCGCTGACCCCTGAGTTCGTGGCCTTGCTGAACAATCGTGTGGACAAAACCTGGCAGGCGCGCGTACCGAAAGGCATGGAGAGCGCTACGCATGCCGATTTGAAGCGTCTTTCGGGGGGGCGGCTTTCCGGGAAACCAAAGGATGGGAAAAAAGGGTGGCGCCAAAGCGAGTTCGCCACGAAGCTCACGACCGACCGCTCCGCGACTGCGAACGAGTTCACAAACGAAATGCGTGCCGCGTCCCAAACGCACGTCACGAACGTGCGAGGCGAGAGAGGCGCTTTTCAGGCGGCGGCGCGTATGGGCAAACAGTCGCGCGCTCCGAGCGCGCGACTCGGTTCCGTGGTTCGAAAGTTCGGCTTATCGGGAAAACTGGGCGGGTTCATCGAGGACTTCTTAGGTGGCGGTTCGTCTTCCCACCAAGGAGGCGCGGGGGGGGCGCTTGTGGAATTCGACCCACGGAAACAAGGCCTTCCCGAATCCTTCGACACTAGGGACAAGTGGCCGCAATGCGCCGCCCTGATTGGCCGCGCCAGGGACCAGGGCAACTGCGGATCATGCTGGGCCATGGCGCCCGCCGAGGTGATGAGCGACCGGCTTTGCGTGCAGGTACGTTTTGGGGCTTTCCCAAATCCGGGGACACAGCGTTCACGGACCCTCTTTGAGTGCGCTACGGCCGTAACGTTTACTGGCGTACTGTGGTAAATTGACACAGTACTTCTACTGTTACCGCGGTACCTGTCGCGAACGCGTACTCGAGACGGATGGGACTGACCTTTTTCTTTTCCAATCGCAGACCAACGGTTTGGTGGTGGAGGAGCTCTCGCCGTTCGTGTTGATGGCGTGCGCCACCGGGTTCGGCGCCGCGGGGTGTGACGGGGGTGAAAGCTCAGTGGCGTACGAGTACGCCAAGAGCGCCGGAGTAGTCACGGGCGCCGCGTTTGGCGACGGTGCGTGTTCCCTTTTCCAAATCTTCCCGACTGTTTACCCCCCCGTTCGCGACTATTTACCGTGCACTACTGGTAACTCTTTCGGCGTACTCGCGGCTGTTACGAATGTATCTCAAGTGCGCTGTTTGCGGAATACAAGTTACGAACGCGGTCCGAAAGACTGACACTTTACTTTACTTTATTCCTGCTTTCCTCAGACAAAACCTGCGCCCCGTACCCGTTCGAGGCGTGCCACCACCCGTGTTCCGTGTTCCCCACGCCCGCGTGTCCGTCGGAATGCGTGGTCGGTAATTCCGCGGAGCGCGACGTCGACGAAACGGCTGAAACGGCTGTTTCCTCCGGGCAGGACGTCGCCGCGCTGGGAGTGGAGAAGAGTGGTAGTATCCTCGGGGGGGGGGGGGGTGGGGAAAGCGTTAGTGTTGGGGTGGAGCACGGGGGAAACAAACACTCCCACCAATCCCACCAATTCCAAAAAGCAAACGACGTCGCCAAAGTCGGCGACATGAACACCAAAGTCAAGGTGGCGCAAATAACATCCTGCCCCACCTTCGACTACGCGTGCATCGCGGAAGAGCTGTTCCGGTACGGCCCGGTTTCATCATACGCCGGGGACATATACGAGGAGTTCTACGCGTACGCGGATGGGGTGTTTCGGGAATCCACCGACGTTTCACTAAGAGGGGACAACCACGGCGGGCACGTGATTAAAATAATCGGGTGGGGACGCGAGGAGTCCTCTGGTGAGTACTACTGGATCATCGTGAACAGCTGGTTGAACTGGGGCCAGGAAGGGGTGGGTAAGATCGCGGTGGGGCAGGTTGGTTTAGGGGCGGGGGTGGAGGCCGCGGTGATGGAGATTCCGGCGGGCGTGGAAGTCCTGCCGTCGGTGCCGGAACAAAACGGCGAGGCGGATGGAAAATAACCCCCGGGTGGGCTTCACCCAAAATACGAGCAGTCGTACGTACGACAAGTAAGTCGGGAATACCACACATAGAAGGATTTACCCGAACACGCAAGTAGAAGGGCTTACCCGAACACGCACGTAGAAGTGTCATATTATACATACCCCCTGTACATTGACTTACGTTGAGGTAGAGACGGATTCAGACCGTGCATCGGTGATGTATTGATATGACTGACGATACCCAAAATTGAAAGCTTTCTTCTCGGAAGCCCCGAAGATGAAGCGACGCACTCACGGCGCACAACGACGCGCGCTCGAGACGCACACGGAACCACCCACGCATCCAACGCCATGTCCGGTAAGAAAGCTCGCGCGCGAAAGAAAAAGAGCGAGCGCCGCGATGCTAACGCGGCCAACACGGCTAACGCGGGCGAGGCCATCCCCGGCCTTCTCAACGACATCGTCGTCACGCACGTTCTCAGAGCTGAGCATTTCGACGATCCCGCAGACCTCGCACGGCTCCCAGCGGTGAGCCGCGCGATGCGCGACGCGGTGGCAGAAACGGGGCTTCTGTTTGAGGAGCTTGATGAGTGGGAAGCCGTGAACCTCGGATGTGTAAGCGCGGTGCAGGGCCTGCAACGGGGAGGGCGCCTGTCGTGTCAAGAACACCTTGGTTACGCAGCGGCGAGGAGTGGACAGCTCGAAGAGTTGAAGGTGTTGCGCGAGAACGGCTTCCTGTGGAATGAGGGGACGTGCGGGTTTGCGGCAAAGGGTGGGAAACTTGAGGTGCTGCAGTGGTTGCGCGCGAATGGGTGCCCGTGGGACGAGATGACGTGCGCGGGGGCGGCGAAGGGCGGGCACCTCAAGGTGCTGCAGTGGTTGCGCGCGAATGGGTGCCCGTGGGACGAGATGACGTGCGCGGGGGCGGCGAAGGGCGGGCACCTCAAGGTGCTGCAGTGGGCGCACGCAAACGGCTGCCCGTGGGACAAGAAAACGCTGTACATCGCCACTTATAACGGCCAAGAGGCGGTGGTGCGGGCGCTGATCGAGTTGGGTGCGGACGTGAACAAGGTAAGTGGTGACGGCTTCTCGCCGCTGTACGTCGGTGCTCAAAATGGTCATGAGACGGTATTGCGGTCGTTGATTGAGTTGGGCGCAGACGTCAACGATGCAGAGGATGAGGGCGCGACACCGCTGTCTATCGCCGCTCAACAGGGCCATGAGACGGTGGTGCAGGCGCTGATCGAGTTGGGCGCGGACGTCAATAAGGCGAGGGATGAAGGCTGGACGCCGCTGTTTACCGCCGCTCATAGCGGCCACGAGATGGTGGTACGGGCGCTGATCGAGTTCGCTGCGGACGTCAACAAGGCAACGGATACTGGCGCGACGCCACTGTGGATCGCCGCTCATAACGGCCACGAGACGGTGGTGCGGGCGCTGATTGAGTTGCGCGCGGACGTCAACAAGGCGAAGGATGACGGCGCGACGCCGCTGTTCATGGCCACACAACAGGGTCATGAGACGGTAGTGCGGTCGCTGATTGAGTTGGGCTCGGTCGTCAACGGTGCAATGGATAACGGCGCGACGCCACTGTGGATCGCCACTCAAGTTGGCCACGAGGCGGTGGTACGGGCGCTGATTCAGTTGGGTGCGGACGTCAACAAGGCAACGGATGACGGCGCGTCGCCGCTGTTTATCGCCGCTTTAAATGGCCACGAGGCGATAGTGCGGGCGCTGATCGAGTTGGGTGCGGACGTCAACAAGGCAGCGGATGACGGCGTGACGCCGCTTGTTATCGCCGCTTTAAATGGCCACGCGGCGATCGGTCAAATTCTCAGCGATGCCGGCGCGGTGTGACGACGGAAACGCCAGCGGTAACAAAGCGTTATTGAAGTAATGGAGTTGTTGGATTCGCCTCGTGTTTCACTAGTCTACGCCCTTCTACACCCTCAACTCTTTCTCTCCCAGCTCGCCGACGGAAAAGCGCAGCAGATCCGATTTGTTGATCCGGTCAACGAGCACGTTGCCCATCGCGGTGGACGGCGTGAGCACACCCCCCCCTCGAAGCGCGCCGGGGGTTTTGCACCGCTCGTGAGGCAGGGCAAGGCACAGCGCCGCCTCCACCGCGAGCGCGGCGGTTCCTTTGTACCCGGGATCGGCTTTGGTGAAGGCGAAGTGTGCGACTGCCTTCTTTTTTTCGTGTTTAGAGTTAGCAGAGACACCCGACCCCACCACGTACACGTTGCCGAACCCCGTTTCTCTCAATTTCTCGTCCGGCCCTTCCCCTGGTTTTGGTAGGAGAAACCTAGCCAGCAACCACCTGGTGGGCGGGAACAGTAGTAGGGCCCCGAACAAACCAACCACCGCGGTGCCAACAAACGCGTTCCATTTACTCGAACACGCGTCGCTTTCGTTGTAGGCGAATTTTTTCTTTGAAAAAACCGTGGAGTCGAGCTCCGCGCTTCGCGCCACGACTGAGATAAATAAAAGAAAGTGTCAGTCTCGTATGGGCAAACAGGGAGGCGGGATTTGGTAAGTGCAATACGTACCTTTGGTGTTGATGCCCGCCATTACGGAGGGCATGGTCCACCGTTTCAGGTCTTCGTCGTACATAGCACCCGACTGCGTTGCCCATCTCTTTTTTGTGTCGTTATCACTCGGCCCTTGTTCGTTTTTCGTCAAAAAGTGAGGCGACCCCATACGTTTCATCGTGGCCATCGGCGTGTTGGCCATTAAATGCAACGCGCTAGCGATGGTCCCGCCGCTCACGCCGCCTTTCGATTTCCCGGTATGCCCGAACGCCTCGTAACACGTTGCGTCGTGCTTCTGTTTTAAATACTTGGTAACCGCCCACGCCCCCAAGTCCCAAGGCACGCTGTCGTACCCCACGCAGTTCACGATACACGGAGAGGTACCGTCTCCGTTCACCAGATTGCTTTCGTGTTTGTCGATCACGTCGCGAATAAACGTGGGTTCGCCCGTGATGTCGCAGTAGTCCTTGCGATAAATAAAAGAAAGTGTCAGTCTTGTAATGGAAAACAGTGTGGTATTTGGGAAAGGCCCAATACGTACCGTGCCGCAGGTAACGCACGCGTCCACGACGGGCATGCCGTGCAAAGCGAACGGCCCGGCGAAGGTGAGCAGGGTGTTTGTCGAGGACGCTACTCTCAAAAGGCTTTGCGGGTCATCAAGTGAGCCTACCAACACGTCAATCTTGTTTCGCGCGTGCGGGTGTTTCTGCTCTATTTCGTCACGAACCTTCTCCAGCTTCACCCGGTCTCTTCCCGCGATCGCCCACCGCACCGGCTCCGTCGCCGCGACGGAACCGACACCGACAGAACCCCCCGGCGTGTACCGCCGCGCCAAGTACTCAGCCGCGAGCCGCCCCGTGAACCCGCTGCCGCCCCAAACGACCAAGTCGTACGCGCGACCGGGGTTGGCCATTTTTTGGGCAGATTAGTACCGGGAAGCGTCGGGACGTGGAAGCTTTGAAGGTGGAACCGGAAGTACACGACGGAGATAAGCAGAGGTTCGAAGCTTTGGGCACGCTCGAGGTACCGCGCGTGGACCTGTGTCCGTGGACTACTTGTGCGACGTGAGGGAACCTCGGGTCGACCCCGAAGTTTTTGTGTGCCCGAGAGAAACTGTTGGAGTTTCCAAGCGCCACGTTTCTTCGTCGCGCCACGTGGCGTTCATAGCTCTCATCACTTTTCGCCGCCCGTCATGGACGACGACGGGGACGAGTGGAGGGTGGTCCGCGTGAAGCGCGGGGCTTCCAAGGGCAAAACCCCCGTGGAAAGCGCGTTTCCAAGAGGTGTTGGAGGCCACGGGAAACGGGAAAACACGAACGCGTTCCAGGCTTTGGCGGGACCGCGAGATGATGGTGACGATGAGGTGGTTGTTGCCCAGGGTGGCGAAAACACAGCACATCCGGAGAAACCTTTACCTACAAAACGAGGTACCGGCGGGGGCAAGAAACAGGCCAAAAAGATGGACACGGCGAATGACACGACCACGACCGACCCGCCAAGTGCAGTCGCCTCCAACCAAACGGGATCCACGCTGGATGTGAGCTCGAGCCTCGACGTGATGCCCGAGGAGATCGGCACTGTTTCCAAACACGAATCAGCTCCGAGTACACCTTTTTCGTTTTCGTCGCTCCTCCTCGCGATACTCGCCGCGCTTCGTTTATTCCTAAACGCGCTGACGCGTGGGGTACTGTTTCGAGGAGTCAAAGAGAAACTCGAGGGTAACAAAGAGACGATCGTCACGCGTTGTGTTACCGATGTCCCAGGAAAGGACCAGTCAAAGAAACAAGACCTGAGCGCGGCGCGAGAGGGGGAAGTTTCGGGCGAAACCAAAAAAGAAAATTCACGGCGCCGAAGCGCGGGTGGCGACCCTGACGTAAATACCCTCGGGGCGGTATTTTCAACACCTGGAGAGTCATCCTTTGGTTTTTCCGAAGCGCGTGGACGTGATGAACAGGAAAATCCAAACCCGCGTACCGCCTCCGCGCCCCTGCGATTGGTGGAGAAAGGTTTTTCCGTCCGCCGAATAAGTGTCCGCCCCGGGCAGGAAAAAGGCCACGCCGAGCTGGTACGGAGCGTTTCGATGAGCGGCGACGGTTCATCGTTCGTGACCGGGGGGTGGGACGGTTGTGTCCGGCGGTGGCGCTTGTTGAGTGGCGATTTACACGACTCCTTAGTTGCAGGCCCGCCGCTCCTGGCGCACGCGGATCGGTGCGAGTTCGTGGATATGATGAGCTCGTCGAATGGAAGCGATGGGTGCGACGGCGGAAACGGCTTGCAAAAAAACCTGTTAGTCACGGGCGGCCGCGATTGTTCCTTGCGCATGTACGACCTCGGAAACGAATCGCCGTCGCCGGTACGAAAAATGTACACCTACGAAAGCATCTCGGCTGGGTGCGTGGATTGGTGCGGTGGCGGTTCGCATTCCAACGGTAAAACCCCGACCGCCGCCCTTGGGACCAGGGGCGGCGCTTTGTCGTTTTGGGACGTCGAAACCGGCGGTAAAAAAAACGAAATAAAAAACGCGCACGACGGCGAGGTTTCCTTCGTGTCGTGTTTCGGAAACGCCGGCAACGGAGCGGGTGACTCGAGTAGTGGCACCCCTTCTTCGTTCTTTTCTGGATTAAGTTTCATGTCCGGCGGCGCCGATGGGTTGGTCCGGGTGTGGGACACTCGGGTGGATAGCGGCAGTGCGGACAGGTGCGTTTTTGCGTTTGGCGGCCATCGCGGGCGAGTCTACCACGCGACGAGTGACGGCATTTCTAAACTTTTCGCAGGCGACCACTCGGGAGCGGTGAAAGTTCACGACCTGCGACGGGTCTCGAAGGAGAAGGGTAGCGCACCTGATGTGGGTACATCAGGTCCTACTATCCGGAAACCGAGCACCAAAATCAACGTCGTGCCTTCCTTCGCGTCCGGGGGCGCGCGCGCGCCGATCGCGGGAGTGCACTACGCGAAGACTCCTAAGAACACTGAGACTGAAAACGTCCGCTCTGTGTTGTTCGCGACCGCCGCTTATTTCGACGAGACGTCCGAGTCCCCGAAAGGGTGCGTGCGGGTTTTGTCTTTAGGTGACGACGACGACGATTTCACACGTAACATCACAAGTCGTGAACTAGCCACGTTGCCCTCGGGTGGAGGTTTGATCAGTGCGTCCGCGGTGACTACCGACGGGAACGTTTGCGTGGCGGGGGACGTCAACGGGGGGGTTACGGTGTGGCGGCGAGAAAGCGAAAAAAAAGAAGGAGGTGAAAGATTTCCGGAATCAATCGGCGGCGACGACGAACCAAACCCGAGCGCGAAGGATTCTGTCGGAGATTCCGGGCGATGGGAAAGCGCCACCGCGTTCGCCGCGCGTTTGGGGTTCGGGGAGGGAGACGAGGAGACACGTGCGGGTGATACGGAGAGCGACGACGAGTAGATTGATGGACGTTTTTGACAAAAAAAGGAGAACGCCAACCGACAAAAAATTCCAAATCTGGAATCAGGGTAAAAACTCCTCATCATCAGCTCGGTCCTTCCGACGAGACAAGTGGGTGACTTCCCAGGTCCGCTTGGCAGATTTCCCGGCGCCGCGCACCGCCGCCGCCACGGAACCGACTTCTTCACTTCGGAAGGCCCGTACCGGAAACCCACCAAAACCGTTACCGTCGGTGCAACGCAAACCGGAAACGCGCGTTACCTTCGTGTTCGATTCGAATCCGATTGTGCCGTTGACTCCGAGATTCGACCATTCGCGGTCTACCGTCGACCTCTCCGTACCTGCCGTAACCTCACCCGCGCTTCGCCATGGGTGCCGGAGCCTCCACCGAGTTCAACGCCGAGGCGGTTCTTTCGGATGAAGGCGACCCGACTGAGCCGGTGGCGGACGAGGGTTACGACAGCGACCTGGCTGGTGATGTCCGGTCTTTGGCGGACCACCGGCCTGCGAGGGACCCCGCGAAGCCGGAGGTTGATAACGTGCGCGGGCGTTTAAGCATGTACCCCGAGGTCGGCGGCAAAGCGTCCAAGCTTCCGTGTGCGGAGCACATCAAGAAACCGGAGTTGTACCCACACGACGCCCCACACAACGCCCTCGAGTTACCCGATGACACCCTGAAACTGGAGTTCGTGCATGGGTACCGCGCGCATGACGTACGCGGCAATTTGGCTTACGACACCCGGGGCCACCTGGTGTTCCCCGCCGCTGCGCTTTGCGTGGTGATGGACCCCACAACAAGGAAACAGCGGTTCTTCGACCTTCACACCGATGACGTGTTGTGCCTCGCCATGCACCCGTCCGGGGACGTCTGCGCCACCGCGCAGGTTGGGGACAACTCGCCCATTCACGTTTGGCGCACTTCGGATTGCGCGCGCGTGGCGACTATTTTCCCAAAACACGGCAAGGCAACGTTAGGGCTGGCGTTTTCGCAAGATGGCGTGTTCCTCGCGTCAGTCGGCGCAGACGAACTACACACAGTGATGGTGTATGACTGGGAAAGCGGGGTCCAGAAAAAAAACACCACGCAACACGCGCATCTGCCGGACGCGCCGCATTACGCCGGAACGCTAATTGCGAGCGTACGTATTTCACATGTACCACACACCGCCGGTCGCGATTGCCCATACTCGTCCTGCGAAGAGACCATTACCTCTGCCCATTACCCTGACTGTTTACTAATACTATGGAGTACAGTATACCCTTTCCAATCCCTCATACCCATCACGACCGACTGACACTTTCTTTTTCATCGTGCCAGGATTCGTTTGGACGAAACACCCCGTACGTGGTGAAGTTCAACCCGGTGGACGGGAGGCTTGTTGTTGGCGGAAAAGTTTCCCTAAAGTTCTACGTCATCGACGGCGATGCCCTGCGCATGACCCCCGCGTCGTACGCGCACGGCGCGCGGAAGGGGTATGCGCAGTCGTCGATTTTGTCCCTAACTTTTCTTCCCGACGGCTCAACGTTCGGGGGCACGCAGAAAGGCGACGTGTACAAGTACGAAGAGGGGGGCGCGAGGGCGGTTCGTAAGTTCGCCAACCTGCACCATGGGCCGATTCACGACCTTATGTTTACCGGCAAGGTGTTGGTCTCCGCGGGGAAGGACGGGAAGGTTAAGATGTGGAGCGTGTTCATGCAAGGCGACTTTCAAATACAAATCTCGAAAGTCGCGGAAACCCTGCTTGACCCGCACTGGTCACCCATAAGTTACAACAGCGGGAAGACGCCTTGCGTAAGGGCAGTCGCGAGCACGCCTGACGCGAAGACCCTCGCGGTGGGTATTTCAACCTCCGAGATCTACACTTTCCAACTCGACGTGGTGGGCGACCACCTTCAAAAGGAACGCCAGGCGACGAAAACCGCGAAACTCGCGTTGCAGGCGCACTGCGGCGCGATTGACCACAAATCGGGGATCGACGAGGGTGACGTTTGGGACATCGCGATGCACCCCAAGCTGGGGCACTTCGCCACGGTTGGGGAGGACAAGAGCGTCCGGGTTTGGTCGTTGAAGGACCGGAAGATGTTACGACACGCCCGGCTGCCGAACAAAGGCCGGGTACGTATTGCGCGTTTCCCAAATCCAGGCACACTGTTTTATCTCTCAGCTGGTGACTGTTCGGACCGATTACTCTGACTGTTTGTCCATACATCGTCCAATACACTCCCAACACGGAACTGACACTTTTCTTCCCAATCAGTCTGTTGCGTGGCACCCGCACGCCAGCGACGGGTGCGACCACGTCGCGGTTGGTACGTTTTGCGGCAAGGTTATTGTGACTGACGTCGTCACGGGAACCACGGTGGCGGTGGGGCAGCACGCCCCGGAAGGCAGTGCTGTTTTGTCCTTGAAGTACTCACCTTGCGGGAAGTTCCTCGGCGTCGCGTCCGGCGACGGGCGGTTCCGGACCTTGGACGTGTATTGCGGGTACAAGCTCGTGGACCAAACCGACGTGGTTTCCGATTTCGCGGGCGAGACGTTGCTCGGCCAAAAGGGCGGTTCCGCGAAGAAAGCAGACGCCGGTCCGGACGCGATGACGCACTGCGATTGGAGTTGCGACAGCCGGCACGTCGCGATCAACACCGCTGGTGGCGGGTTGAAGGTACGTGTTTTATTTCCCAAATCCCAGCACTATTTACTGCCCCTCTTTGAGTACAGAAGGAAAGTACTACCCTGTTTGCGCAATACAAGTTACGAACATGGCCCGAAACACTGACACTTTGTTTTACCCATCGCAAGTTCTTCACGGCGCCGCAGTGCGACGCGGTTTCCAGTAACGCGCCTGAGATTTTGGCGCAAGACTGGAGTACCATGACCCTGCCTTACTCGTGGGGAGCACAGGGTGTGTGGGCGCCGACTGGGGAGGTTGGTGATATCAACGCCGTGGCGCGGAGTAACAAAGGCGACTGGGTGGCGAACGAACGACTGCTCGCCGTCGCCGACGACTTTGGGTTTGTGAAGCTCACGCGGTACCCTGCTAATTTAGGGGTGAGCAACGAACGATCGTACCGCGGACACAGCGCGCGGGTCACGCAATGCGCGTTCTCGTGTAACGACAAGTACCTGGTAACCACCGGCGGCGGCGACCGGTACGGGCCTTTCCCCCCATTACCACATTCCGCCTCTGCGATTGCCCATACCCCGACTGACGTTTATTTTTTGTTCCAACCAGGTGCGTTTTCGTGTGGCGCCGGAAAGACCCGGCTGGGCCGGTTGACGGACCGGACGGACCGAAGCCGCCCACGAAGGTACGTATTGGGGCTTTCCCAAATCTGGACTCTGTTTACTGCCACGTATGGCGTACGTACCATTTACTGCCGTACTGGTACTCGTTACCGCAAGTGCGTTTACGCAAGTGTTACCGCTACAATACGTGCACCCCCGAGTCCGCCGACTGTTCGCGCACTGTACGAAAATCACCCAACACTCCCGACTCGGGACTGACCCAAATCTTTCCCACTCACAAGGCGCTTGACAAACTGAAGCTGGACGCGAAAACCAAACCGCCCGCGTCCACCGCGGTGATTAACTTGGACGACCGCTTCCCGGACGACACCGACTCCGATTTGGAGGACGAAACCGAGTACGTCACTTCGGGCAAGGCGAGCGTGGGGAAGGTGATGGTGCGTATTACGTGTTTCTCAAATCCAGGCTCACTGTTTGCCCATACTCGTCCTGCGAAGGGACTATTACCTCTGCCGATTGTCCAGACGAGTAATTACTCATACACATTACGAAAGACTGACACTTTTCTTTTCCAATCACAGGTGCAATCCGGGGTGCAGGACGGGGTCGCGGTGTGGACGCCGATCAACGCGGAGAACGGGATTCCGAACCCGTACAAGAACCACTCGCTCGCTGAGCTTGGTTGCTTGCGGGGGTACAAAACGCCGATGACCGGCAACCCGGTTTTAGCGCAGACGCACGTACCGAGCTGGTGGCGGAAGGAGAGCACTTCTTATGACTTGCCCAAAAGCCGGTTGAAGCTGAACTGGGCGTACGGGTACCGGGGACACGACACGCGTCAGAACTGTTTCTACAACAGCCACGGCGAGGTTGTGTACCACACTGCCGCGCTCGGGGTGGTGTACAACCCCATTTACGAAACCCAGCGGCACGTCACCGACGACCCCGAGTCCGGGCTCGTGGCGGAGGGGAACACGGATGACATTTTGTGCATGGTGCGGGGCTTTCCCACCCAACACACACCGCCTTCGCGATTGCCCATACAACACTGACACGTTACTTCTTTTTTACAATCAGGCGCGTCACGTGGACAAAACCACGTTCGCGACTGGCGAAACCGGCCGGAAACCGAAAATCGTGGTGTGGAGTTCGGACGGGTGCAAAGCGCTCGCCGTGTTACAAGGTGCGTATTGCATTTCCCAATTCCCAGGACTGTTTGACCATACAATACTGACACTTTTCTTTTACAAAAAAAGGGTTCCACCGCAACGCGGTGGTGGCGCTTTGCTTTTCGCCGTGCGGCAGGTACCTCGCTTCGGTCGGGCAGGTACGTATTGCGCGTTTCCCAAATCCGACACACACTGTTTGCCCATACTCGTAGCAGAGGGGCGCATTACCTTTGCCCATACGAGACTGACACTTTCTTTTTACAACCAGGACGCCAACCACTCCGTCGCGATTTACGACTGGAAACAAGAGGAGCTTTTGGTGACGTTCACGAACGACAAAGGAAGCAAGGTGTGCGGTATCCACTGGAACCCGGAGTGCGGCACAATCGTGACGACCGGGGTGAAGCACGTCAGTTTCGTGGAAAACGCGTGGTCCCCTGGGAAGGAGATCAAGAAGGGAACGGTGATGAAGCCTCGACGCGGGGTTTTCGGCGGGCTGGGAAAATGGCAGAACTTCTACACGGCCGCGTTCACGAAAGCGGACGAAACCGTGGTGGGCACGCAGCACGGCCAGCTCTACGTGTTCAGTGGGAACAACCTGACCCGGGTCATCCCGAAAGCGCACGAGGGAAAGGTCAGCGCCGTGTTTTGTTTAAAGGTTAGTATTTCCCAATCACCGCATTCCGCCGACTGATTGCCCATACAAGACTGACATTTATTTTTTCACAATCAGGAACACAACGTTTTGCTTTCGGGCGGGGACGATGGGGTGGTTCGGTTCTGGCGCGCCGACGATTTATCCGCGCTGCACAGGTACGTATTGGGCCTTTCACTAAATCCGCCCGACTGTTTGCCTATACTCGTACCAGAAGGGACGTCTTACCTCTGCCCTGACTGTTTGTCCATACATCGCGATACACAAGACTGACACTCTTTTTTTACAATCACAGCATACGCATCGAAAGCGTTATGTCTGGCGCACCAGCGCAAATAAGCAGCATCACCACGGACGTTAAATCCAAAGCCCTGGTGGGTACGAAGTGCGGGGAGATTTGGGAAATCTCGGACGAAGCGCGTCTGTTGGTGGAGGCGCACGGCAAGGTGGGTATATTTTTGGAACACTTTCCTTTCCAGTGACTGTTTGCGCGGGCGCAGTCCACCGAACCCACCCTTTTTCTTCTTCTATTCGCGCTTCGAACCGACCACCCCACGTTTCACGAAACCACGTCTAACCACCTACCCACGCAACTTTTTTCCTGACTGTTCCCCACACAACCAGGGCGAGCTGTGGGGATTGGCGATTCACCCGAGCGACGCGAACAAGCTCGCGACGTGTTCCGACGACGGAACCTTGCGTCTTTGGAACATCACCCCAGGGAAGGGCAGGGATGTGTTCGCGCGAGCTTGGCCCAGGAAGGAAGACAGCCAGCCGATTCCGAACTCGTCCTTCAACACCGGGTGCGCGCGAAGCGTGGCGTGGCACCCCGACGGCAACTCATTGGCGGTGGGCACGGTGGCCGGGAAGGTGCACGTGTACGAGCTGTATTCGTACAAAGGACAGAGCCGGCTGACTTGTATTAAAGAGCTTGACACACGGAACGAGTGGATCAGCGACTTGAAGTACTCGCCGTGTACCCCTGAAGACCCTACTGGAGGGCGGTACCTCGCCGTGGGGAGCCATGAAAACGCGGTGGACATTTACGACACCAAAAAGCCAAACGCGGAGTACGAGCTGGTCGGGACCTGCCGCGGGCACTCGTCCTTCATCACGCACCTGGGGTGGTCAAAAGACGGCACCGTTTTGTACACCAACTCCGGGGACTACGAGCTGTTGTTTTGGTACGCCCCGAAAGGCGTGCAGATTGTGAACGGGGTTGACGTGAAGGACGTGGGGTGGGCCGACACCACCGGGGTGCTTGGTAAGGGCTTTTCCCACTCACCACGTTCCGCCTCTGCGATTGCCCATACTCGTCCTGACGAAGGGACGGTTATTCCCTCTGACTGTTTACGCATACACATCACGATGGACTGACACTTTTCTTTCCCAATCCAGGATTCGAAACCACGGGGGTGTGGTACCGCGGGTCCGACGGCACGGACGTGAACTCCGCGGACATCGCCGTGGTGCACGGCGAGCACGGGTACCAGGAACGGGTTTGCGTGACTGGAGATGACCGGGGGTTGGTGTCACTTTTCCGAGCCCCCGCGCTTGGAGGGAAGCCCAGGACGTACGGAGGGCACTCGAGCCATGTCGCGACGGTGAGATTTTCGCGGGACGGCGGCGCGGTTTTCACCGCGGGGGGGGGCGACGGCACGGTGCTGCAGTGGGAGGTGATTCCGGAGGGAAGGGACGTCACGCCGAAAGGCGGAGCCGCCGCAACCGAAGTTCCGAAGCAAACCGTAGAGCACGACGCCGAGGATATCGGGGGTCGTTGATGCGTGGATGAGAGTTATTAAAAGGGGGAGGGCTTGTACATAGACTATGATGCCCTCGAGACTGTTTTTTTGTACTCGTCGCGTGAAACCCTTTTTACGGCCTTTTTGCAAACTCCCCTTCATCTTCACCACTTGCGACACGCACGGTCCAGGGTTCATCTCGTGGCACGGCGGCGAGACGGAGACGCTCGGTGTCCGTGTTTGCGTCGACGAGACCCGCGGTTTGTGGTTTTCCCGGTGTTCCCGCCGCCCCGCAGGTCCACGCGCGTATCACTCATCATGTTCCGCAAACTGGACGTGCAAAAGCTGGAGCAGACGAAATCGAGTGTCGCGCGTGGCATCCGCGGGCGGATCGCGGAGCAGTACCCGCAACTAGAGCAGGGGGACGTGCTTGATGCTTTGATACCAAAAAAGGCGGTCATGACCATCGCGAAAACTCCTGAAAAGAACTGCGTGATCGTGGTGGATGGCGTGCCTTTGTTCTTTCAGTTGAGGGATGGGCCCTACTTCCCTACCCTGAAAGTGTTGCATCAGTACCCAAACATGATGCCCAGACTGCAAACGGACAAAGGCGCGATACGGTTCATTTTCCAAGGCGCGAACATCATGTGCCCTGGTTTAACCAGCTCTGGGGCGAAGTTACCCGATACCAACGTAGAAGAAAACACACCGGTGGCTATTTACGCGGAAGGCAAGACGCACGCGCTCGCCGTGGGCATCACTAAAATGTCGACCGACGACATCAAAGCGATCAACAAAAACGTGGGCGTGGACACCGTGCATCACTTAAACGACGGGCTGTGGAAAACGACCAGGGTGGAGAGCTAGGGGAGAGTCGGACTGGGTGGCAGTTGATCACGGACACACGAGTTGAGACAGTAGGTGTACTAGTAACTACCTTCTTTTATAGGTACTGCGCTCTTGGAAGAAAGTCGCTCAAACGTTTTCATCTCAATCTTTCATCTTTTTAATAATCACACCTCATCAGTCCCTATTTCGAATCCTTAATCGGCGCGCTCCCGGCGTCCATCCCACCTTTTTTCCCGTACTGTTTCTTCCCCCACGAAATCGGGACGTACTTGTGCTTGATCATGTGCTTGATTTGCTGTTTCATGGTCATGAACAGGAGCATGCACCAGTACACCAGCAGTATGGGCCAGAAAACGGGGACGTCGAACACGCTGAAGAAGGTCATGAAAAACGCGTCTTGTGATTGTAAAAAAGAAAGTGTCAGTCTTGGAGTCTTGAGTATGGGTGTACTTCGTAATGTGTATGAGTAGACCAACCCCGAGGTAATATAATCCGTCGCTGTTATAGTCGTAGTATTCGGGTCGAACAGTGCGTTTGTGCTGTATGTAGTGCACTTCCTTTTAATGACTACTGTACTCAAAGAGGGGCGGTAGACAGTGAGGCGGATTGGATTCGGGAAATAACACGCAAACACGTACACACGAAGGATTTTGCGCTTCGGTGCCAAAACTTAAACTCGGGCAGTCGCCGTACGAACGGCTTGAACTCCTCGTTTCCTTTGGTTGGAAGGGTGGGGCCGTTGGTTTCCGGGTCCACTTGTGGGGAGAGAAAACCTATTATTAGGTTGAGGTTATAAATACCGAGGCCGTAGGTAACGATGTACCATCCTTTCAGAAAAGAAATGCGGACAAGATAAATAAACGCGACCCCGCACCAAACCCCCCACCTTTCCTTTAAATGCGGAACGCTCTTATCCAGGTAGTGCTGGTACCGCTGATTAAACTTCGCAACCATTTGAGCTTGTTTAGAGCTGTCATCGGCGTCCCCAGCGCCGTACGCGTTGGCTTGGGAACGCATCGCGAAGATGGGTTTCGTTTTTAACGTGTCAAGTGTGTTGCTGTGCCGATCGTCCAAATCCGTCCGTGCGTCACTTACTCCGTGCACCACCTGGGTTAGGGTAAGACCACACGTCACTCGCCTGAATCTGGAGTGGACCGACTCCGTGATAGACCCGATACCGTGCTTGAGCCTTGCGTTGCGTCTCGCGCGCGCTCGTGACTGAGGGCGGGGGCGAGATTTGCCGTTGGAGGTTTGCCCGCGGCTTATTTTCGTTCTGACGAAAAAAAATCGGACAGACGGCACTTTCGGGATTCATCAGCCCGCAGTTCCGACGGCGCGACGGTGGGTGGTCGTCGCGGGGTGGGGAGTATTGCGACGTCGCGTTTGCAGGTGGCGAAGGACGTCAACACAAGGCCGCGTTACCTACCGGTCGTGAAGTGAACACCACCAAATCAGCACCGAGTAGGTCGCCGCCCGTTCCTTCCCATTCCCAATCTCGCGAAAAGATCTTTCAGTACCGAACGATGAAAAGTCTGTTCGCCGCTCGTTCCGCGATGGCGGACGCGGCGCACGCTTCGCTTGAGTTCGCCCGGGAGATTCGGGCTGGGGTTGACTTGTCACCGTCATCATCAGCGGACAAACAGGCTTTGGAGACCGCCACGTTGGCTTTCCGAAGAGGCGACGACGGAAAGTGCGTCCCCAATGAAAGTTTCTTGATTTGCGTCGAGAAAACAGGAGGGTTGCCTGATTCTCCAATTTTCCTCGCCGCGCGTGTAGTGACAAGTAATGGAAATTTAAAGGGCGCGCGCGCACACACACTATCCGCGCGAAGACACGACGGTGCGATAGATGTTGCTTGGAGTGCAAGCACATCTAGGAGTAGCGGTCATCACGTTTTCTGCGCTAAGTTCGATCTTCGGTGCGTCCCCGCGGAGGGCGACGTTTTGTCAATCGAAACATTCGTTGGAAGCGACACGTCGCAAAAATCGAGTAGCTGGGGTAACGCGTACGCGCGAGGGGTTCTTTCTTTACAAGTGTTGATGTCCACAACAGGTACGGCCTTGCGCGGTTCCCAAATCAGGCGGCACACTGTTTTACCTCTCAGCTGGTGACTGTTGTCCATACATCGCGATATACTCGTCCTGCGAAGGGACGGTTATTACCTCTGCCGATTGTCCGCCCGTAATCACTCACTCACGTGGCCCGAAAGATGTTAACCACTTTTCTTTTCCAAAAAAAGAAGTCATTCGCGTGCCGCTTCACAAAAACCTGCGGAAAACAAACGGCGACGCCGACGCGTTTGTGGAGGTGCGCGTGGTCGGCGCCGGAGGAGTCGAGGGAGTTGCGGCGGGAGTTATTTCTGGAGTCGTGACTCCCCAACCAACTCCCCAACATACTCCTCAACATACTCCTCAACCGCCACAAACCGATTTACTTGGGAGTTTGATTGACCTCGATATTGGCGTGAGCGGTGGAGCGCATTCCAGCAGTCTTTCCGCGATGGAACCCTCTGGTACGACGAGTCAACTAGTTCATGCAAACAAATCCAAAAACGCCGTTCGTATTTTCTTCATCCGCCACGGCGAATCAAAGTGGAACGAAGCGCAGCGGGAGATGCTGCTTTCGAAAATGGCAAAGTTCGACCACCCGTTGACCTGTGGTGGCGTTGTACAAGCGTTGGACTCTGGGGCGAGGGCGAAACAGGTAAGTATTTCCATTTACCACATTCCGCCTCTGCGATTGCCCATACCCCGACTGACACTTTCTTGTTAATCTCTTAGTGCGTCGCGAAGGCGTACGCGCGCGGTTCGCAACGCACAAACGAATCGTATTCGCGACAAACGACAAACGAAGCGACGACGAACGCGGATTGGTGGCGATCCTTCGCGCTCGCGAAGCACTGCTTCGTGTCCCCTCTCACGAGAGCGGTGCAAACCGCGGCGTTGTTTCTCGGCGAGCACGCTTTGTTGGGTGCGGCGAGTTCTTCGGTTGGTTCTTTTTTCGCGGACAACGCCGGCGCCGAAAAGAGTACCGCTACCCCGGATGAAAATTGTACCGCCAAGTTCAGCTACGGCCCCGGGGTCGGGTCGGTTGTGTTATCGAGACACATCCGGGAAGTGAAAAGCGGAATGGGGTCCCTGGACACGATTGGGATCGAGAAAGGTTTGGCAATTTTGCGACGCGCCAAGGAAAAGACGAACGAGTGTTTGTGTGGGTCGTCGACGACGATTGATTTGGCGGCGCGTCGAATTCAGTCAGAACTTTTTCACGAAAAGTTCGCAACCAAAGTCAGTCTCGGCGACGCGTTCGGCGCGTGGTGGACGCCAAGGGATTCTCTTGAAACAAAAGAAGAGGTTGACGAACGCGTGGATTTGTTTTTGGAACAGGTTCGGTTGACGGTTTTGGGCACGGAAACGGACAAAAAGAACGATGTAAACGAGGCGCGCGCAACAACAAGCGACGAGTCAATCGTACTGGTGGGCCACTCCCTGTGGTTCGCGCGCGTCATGAAACGCTTGCTTCAACGGGTTGGCAGTGCTGGGTTTAGGGAAAAGCACCCAGGGTTGGCGCAGCAGTTGGGTACCCAAAAAATCCCCAACTGCGCCGTGGTGGGGATCGATCTGCGGTTCGATAATGACACGGGAACGCCCGCGATTAGCGACGCCGCGTTTCTGTTCGGGTCGGCGGGGGACGGTTCGGAGACGCCGAAGGATTCGGCAAACGGAACGGACCCGTGAAGCGAGCGAGGCAGGGGTTAATGCACTGCTATGCACCACGACTGCTATTTGCTACCATTCTTACAAGCGTCACGAAAACTACACGGCCGCTCAACTTCTCCCCACGAAAACTATGCGTAGACTGCTAAAAGAGAGCAAGGCGAGGGGCTGGTCAGTTTCCAGAAATAAGACCCTCGTGCGTCGAGTCTCGGTCACCGAAAATAAAAACCCAGAAAAAAACCAGTCGCGCGAATCTCTCGGTAGCATGTGTGCTTGTAAGGCACGGCTGCGGACGAATCATCAGCCGGATATCACCCCGGGTCAGTCCGCCCGTCACAAATGTGTCGTCATCGAGATTCGGGGTTGGTGGAACCAAAAAAACGGGAAGAAAACAGAAGAAGAACGAGACAAGCGCCGGTAACGGTTACCGGTAACGGCAGTAACAGTTATACCGGACGTACCTCCCACCTTTACCTCCGTCACATGACCTCGTGAATAGTCCCCAAATCAACGTGTTTGTTTGTTTCCAAGCAGCTCTCCAAATCCCCCCACCACTTGTCCAAAAACCTACCCGCGATGATCCGGAACCAGGGCGACCACCGCAGGCCGGAGGTCGGGTCCATCATTTCTTTGTCGTGCCAAAAAAGTGTCAGTCCTGTATGGGCAAATAGTCGTCCGGGGTTTGGGAAATACAAGTACGTACCTTTAAGTTCGTCTCGCGTGACCCACTTGGCGTCGTCCACCTCATCCGGGTTTGGTTTGAGTTTCAAGTAATCGACGCTCGGTTTGATGAACAGAATGTAATCCATCTCGTGCTCTCCCCACGGGCCGCCAGCTAGGGTTTGGTTCTCCGCGAACGTATCGGGCGCGCAGTAGTGCAACCGAGTGAGGTATTTGAACTTGTCATGCGGAACGTCGGCGGGGGCGATTCCTAGTTCGTGTTGCAGTTTTCGAATCGCGGCTCTTTTCGCGCCGGGCACGGAGCCGGATGCGATATCCTCCGCGGTGTCAACCTCGGAAGGCTCGTACCCGAACAGCGGGTGCGAGCAACACGTGTTTGTCCAAACACTGGGGAAGGTTATTTTGCTCGCCGCCCTTTGCTGAAGCAAAAGTCTATTGTCCTTGTCGAACAGGAACACGGAAAACGCGCGGTGCAGCTTGCCGTTTGGCTGCCCATCCACGAACCGGTGCGACGCGAACTTTGTGTCGTGGCCGGTGATTTTGTCGGAAGCGTCCTGTTGTGTGTGGTGGGTGGTGTGGTGGTGATCGTAGTGTCAGATGATGTGGTGGTGATCGTTGTGTCAGTCAGTGTAGGCACGGACGGGACGGGTGCCTTTCAGCGGGATCGTTCCCGTATCGACGACGATGGATGACCGATCGCGCCCGAAAAACGAAAACCTGGCGGCGCGAGAAAAAAAAAACATGACGTACCACCAAGATGCACTCGTCTCGGTTCATCAGATCCTCCTGGGTTCCCGACCCGTCCCACGCGGCGGATGCCATGTTCCCTCGAGCCAGGTGTCGCAAAGTCGCGAAGCTCGGGGGGAACACGCACCCACGCGACGCGAGGTGCGCGGCGCGCGCAAGCATGCAGTGATTTTATTTTCGCCTGCAGTGCATTTTTGACCGACGAATCCGAGGCGAGTTCGAAGCCCAGCTGTTTTTCCATGATTCCATCCCCCGCGCGGCGTCTGGAGGTCAGTCCGATTCGCACGCGTCTCGGCGTGCGATGTCCTCACTCGCGTCCGCCCCATGTTCTTTCGTGCCCTGTGTGCGGCGCCGTAAAGGGCAACGGGCGAAGTCCCGAGTTGTGGCGCGCGCGTGGTGGTGGTCCAAAGACGATGGTGACTCCGTTGATGTTGCCGATGCTACGATGCGTGATACCGACACGCCAACCACTTCAGAAGATACGCAAACCCGCGCCGACCGCGTGACTCTGCTCGCGGCGTCGTACGTGAACCGCCGTATGCCTCCACCCCTGCCGGCCGGGTACCAGGTAAGGATAGTCCCCGACCAAACCGTGGGGTCCACGAAAACGAGAATAGAGGTTGTGTGGGACGGTGAGGTCGATGAAGTTATCGAGGATGCCTCAGATGCATCAACATCCGACCCACCCGAAAAAAACATCGCCGTCGTCGGCTGGGTCACGTGCTGGCCCAAAAACGACCAAGGCAACTCGCTTTTTCTTTCCAGTGTCGAGGTGAAAAGAGAGCACCGGCGACGGGGAATCGCCAAGCGGCTTTTAGTTGAAGCGGAAGGGTTGGCGGTTAGTAAGAAATGTCAACGCGTCGCGCTGACGGTTTTGAAAACCAACAAACCTGCGATTTTGCTTTACGAGAAAAATGGCTACGCCATCGAAAACGGAGACGCAGGGGCGGTTACGAAAATAGCGCAAGTACTAGTGGACCCGCAGAAACTGTTTCAGCACAGGATGCAGAAGCCGATGGGGTTGTAGGCTGTGACAGGAGGGAGACTTGTAATATTTAGAAGACGATAGGAGTATGCATCGGTATCGACCGATGAGGTCTCGACGCGAAAAAGCCAAAACTTTCGTCATTGACAGATTGATTTTCATCGGACCGAATCCCGAAATCGCATCACAGATGTGATGCGCGGTGAGACCCTGGCGGCGCGTCCGCCAGCGGTGCAATGTCGCCCTGGTTCCCCAGGGCGCATGCTCGGTGTGGTGTTCGGGGTGCTGTTCGTGCTGTTCGTGGTGCGTCAAGTGGGGGACCTCGCGGGGGCGAACGATGGACGTGTTCGGTTCGTGGAGATTTCCATGGACGAACCGAACGAGGCTTCGCCATCTCCACGTGGGTTAAGCGCGTCGGGGTCAAAGACGATGGAAACGAGTCGCGTTTCGCGGTCACCGCCGCCGCCGCCGCGGTTACCGGTGCCAGCGTTGGTGGACCTACTGACGGAAAAGGAGGAAACAGTTGAAGAGACGGTGGTGAAGGCGGTGGTGAAGACGCCCGAGCCCGAAACTGCAGAGAAGAAACCCGATGCGAAGAACGAAACGTTCACGCAAAACGCGACGTCCGCGAAAACGCTCGCGGCGGGAACCGAGCACGTCCCCGTAGCCGCCATCGGCGGCGGTTTCCACATCAAGCAAGGGCACATCGTCGACACCAAAGGAGAGGTTATTGGGAAATCCGTGGTGGTGGACGAGATGGAAGGTGATGTAAATAAAAACAACGAGACGACGACGACTGAGGAGACGAATCCGTTGAAAGCGAGTACGAACGCCGCGACGAAACAATCGAAGACGACGGAAATCGAAGGACGACTAGTGGTAAACCATACCGCAACTTCATTTTCCCTGACGAACATGGACCCCAGCTGTGGAGCCGAGGATGCGTTGGATTTAGACGGCCCCGCGCTGAGTTGGGGAATCGATTTCAGGGTTAAAAACGCGGGCGAGTGCTGCGCCGCGTGCAAGGCGAAGACGTCTGCGTCGGGGGACAAAAACACCTGCAACAGCTGGGTTTTCTGTCCCGGCGGCGAACACACTTCAGAGTGCTGGGCGCCTGATATTTGGAACCACACAATTGGCGAGTGCTGGCTGAAGGTCCAGGCGAACAGAGACGAGCCGGTGGTGAACTTCCGTGGGGACTACCCTTTGGCGTTCAGAAAACAACACGCCACAGCGCCCAAGCGCGTGGCGTGGCAAGCGGGGGTGCTTCGGGGGGAGCAGTAGGGACAAGCGGGAGTGCTTCGGAAGGGGAGTAGTAGGATAAATACGTAGTATTCCGGGCGAAGGGCGATGGGGGTAGGCAGTTGTAATACCTTTAGGAAGTAGGTAGTAACGCTAGTATTGCGTTGAGTACATTTTACATCGTAGCCCCTTGAGGAAGTACCTGTCTTGGAAGGACGGAAGGAGGATACAAACTCTTTCAACTAGTAAAAAACCGTCAACGTTTTGTGATGCGCGCTTGAGTCGTCCCTTCGCTTTTCCCCCGCGGTCCACAGGAACCAGTCCAGGGCGACTGACGTGACGGCCAGCGCGGGGGTACCGTCCCAACTTTCCTTCGCCAAACGCGACTCGAGACATTGTTTCATTCGCTCAACCGCCTGGACGGTACACCTGTGATTGTAATAGAAAAGTGTCAGTCTTGAGTGTACTGTATGGGCAAACAGTCTACTTGTGCTGTATGTAGGATACTTCCTTTTAATGACGGCCGTGTAGGCAGAGAGGGGCATCAAACAGTGTCTGGATTTGGGAAAGGCCGAATACGTACGCGCGCAAATCGATCTCATCCGCCGACCCCGGGGCTATTTGGTACCCGGCGTCCACGAGCGCTGCGAACTCGTCGGCGTATTTCAGAATACCGAGCTCCCGCAAGACCACGGGTACGCGATAGTCCGCGAACATGGTTAACTCGTGAATCGAATCACCAAAATCACCCAGACCTTCCCCGTTGAACCGTCCCCACAGATCGCCCACAAAGATCTGCGCGCGCTTGAAGAAAAAAACCTGCGAGCCGTCCCTTGGGTCGGTTGTTTGGTCCCTGAACCCGGGAAACGTTTGCGTTACCAAGTCCACCAAGTTGGACGCGCTTTTCGTTGACGCGGTTACCAAGTTGCTCACCTTACCGTCCCAGTGTCTTGTTAGTCCGGTTCCGATTTCCCGCAGTAACCGCGCGCGTTCTTTTTCGAGAGGTAATTCGCGCGGCCAGCCGATCAACGCGCGCAACTTCTCGCCCGTCATTTCCTTGAGTCGTGTAGGGTCTAAACAGGTTCGGTCTTTTTGTAACGCTCGCTTCAAACCGCCCGCGATGTGCTCGTACTCCAAGCCTTGCACCGCGAGGGTGTCTTTGGACCACTTTTTGGTTTCGTCGGATTCGTCGTCCAAAGGCGTCCCCACTAAGATTTTAGGATTGGTATCTTCGACTGGTAACCCGGAATTCAGCAAATACCTCGCCGTGACGTCGAACTGGTGGTAGTGCTTCTTCGCTTGCTTCAACGGGAGCACGACGTCGTGGTCGGGCCAGAAACAGAAGTTAATGGAATCAACGCACAGGATGTACAACGCGGTGAGGTCGTCGTCGTGTGGGTCGCAGAAATGCGTCCCATCTCCGTCGAACGCTTTGGGGCCCAACACCTGCGCGATGGTTCCTTGGTCCATGTCACCCACGACTTGCTCCACCTTTCGCTGAATTATCTTCACACGGTGGCTCGACGCCACCACGCGGCGCGTGCTGTCGCGCACCAGCGCGCAGGAAGACGCCATCGCGTCGAAGGGACACGAGAAGTGTGATGGATGAAAGAAATTGTTGCGTCAAAATCTCGTCGTTTCCAACGAAAACGAAAACGTCACCTCACAAAGCTACGACTCCTTCTCTTCGTGGCGCGCAGAGCACAGTACAGTGCACATGGCGAGGTGAGTGAGAGGCTACCGATCGTGCGTGATGGCAGGAAAGAAGCGGTGCCCGCACGGGAAGCAGAAAGACAGCTGCGCGGAGTGCAACCCCTGCCCTCACGGGAAGCTGAAACGCTTCTGTTTGGAGTGCAACCCCTGCCCGCACGGCAAGGTGAAATACACCTGCGCGGCGTGCCACCCCTGCCCTCATGGCAGGGTGAAACGCAACTGCGCGGACTGCAACACCTGCCCGCACGGCAAGCTGAAAGACAACTGCGTAGAGTGCAGCTCCTGTCCGCACGGCAAGCTGAAATACAACTGCGCAGAGTGCTACCCCTGCCCGCACGGCAAGCGGAAACACAGCTGCGCGGAGTGCAAAGCCTGCCTTCACGGGAAGGTGAAAAGCAACTGCGCGGAGTACAACCCCTGCCCTCACGGGAAGCATAAACACAAGTGCGCGGCGTGCAATCCTTGCCCGCATAGGAAGGTGAAACACTCCTGCGTGGACTGCAACCCATGCCCCCACGGCAAGATGAAACACTTCTGCGCGGACTGCAACCCTTGCCCTCATGGGAAGGTGAAATACACGTGCGCGGCGTGCAAGTCGGCACGCGCGGGTCAGACGGAGATCAAGCAAGAGCCCGAGATCAAGCAAGAACCGTTCACTATTCGCGGCTACTTCGGGTTTGGCGAGTGAAACAGCACGACAACTTGAAACGTGGCACGCGTTGAGTAGGTGTGCAGGTAGATATCATAGCTTGGCGTTTCTGGCGTTGAAATGAGGAGACGACGGCGGCGAAATGAAAACTCTTGACATATTTTGATTGCGCGGTAGCGTTTCACAACCCAAATAAACCTAAGCGTCTCACTCCGTTTCCCTCACCCCCCTGCCGTGCGTCCGGTACGCCTCTATCCGGGTAACCGCGAGCGTTTCCGGCGGTCGTCTCAATTGACTCATCGCGTGCAGTCCGGGGAGCATTCTGTTTAATCGGTGTAATTCTTTTTCGTCCAAAGCCGTCGACGCCGCGTTCGCGTTTCCCGCGAACGCCCGCGACGCGAGCGGCGGCGCGTCCTTTAACTCGGCAATCGCGTGCTTCAACGACTCGACACAGGAAAGCTGCCTCAAGCTCTCTCTGCAATTTTGCCGCAAGGAAGGGTCCTTTGTGTTTTGAAGGTGCCAGAGTAAATGCTTGTGCGTGTTGTTTCGAGAAATCACCGACGCAGTTTCGGCGTCGACGGTAAGGGTGAGCCGGCGCAACGCGCAGGCGGCGAACGTGACGCCCTCGGCTTGGCCTATGGCAAAGCTCGCGCCCGGTTTCGGTTCGTCGTGGCTTTTCTGTTCCGCCTGTGCATCAGGTTGGCCGGTCTCTTGTTTCGTGTGCGTTTCCGTGGTTTCGGCGACGGGCGCGCCTTCGGCGACCTTACCGCCCTCAGCGACTTCGCCATCCGCAACTTCTCCATCCTTTGCGACACCCGTGTCTTCCGTCGCGGCCTTCACATCACCCGGTTTCGACTCCAACGTCTCCAACGTCACGTCAAATCCACCGGCGCTCCCCACGATCACTTCGTGGGTTTGAGACACCATCGGCGTCCCCGGCTTTGACGCGCGTGGTTCCACGTTTCCGTTTTCTTGGCCGTTTCCGTCCGCTTCGTCGCCGCTAAAAACCGTTCCCTCCTCTTCTAAATCCGACTCCACCCCCTCTGCCTCCCCAGGAGGTGTCAACAGTCGACACAGCGGCCCCAGCGCTTTCAGTGTGTTTAAAACAACCCGTGACCGACGCTGCGCGGTCTGCACTTCAACCCGTCGCGCACCCGAGTTCGGCGCTAAAAGCGCTTCGTTTAAAATCCCGCCGATCCGTCGCAACTCGGCGACGCAGAAATCTCGCGTCTCGGCGTCCACCGGGCGCAACTCGTCTTTGGGGATCTTTTTCAACACAGACAGCTTGCCTTCCAGCGACTTCGCCTCACTACGAAGCCCTTGTGACGATGAAGCGTCGTCCCCGGAAGACGAATCGTCGCAAAAAGAATCCACCGCTGCCAAGTTACTCACCGCCGCGGCGACGCCGGCGCGCGTGGGGAAATCCAATAACAGTTTTTTCTCTTTTCCGTTTTTGCCACCGCCGCGGCTTCGCAGCGCGTTTCGCAAAGCGGACGTCACTTCAGGACAACTGAGCATCACGTCCCGTCGTTTCTCGTCGAACGACAGGTGCGCCAAACACCATGCCGCCGCGGTTCGAGCCTCGGGTGGGGCGGTGTGGGATAAAAGAATCGTCGAAAAAACACTAAGCGTCGACAAAGGCGTCGCCGTGGAGAAGGGTGACGTTTTGTTTGAGTCTGCGCTTTTTTCCCTGAGTGTAAAAAAGAAATGTCAGTCTCGTATATCGCGATGTATGGACAAACAGTCAGAGGGAATAGTCCCTTCTGGCACGAGTATGGGCAATCAGGGAGGCGGAGCGTGGTGATTGGGAAATACGTACCGGTCGAAGTCGCAATCCCCAAACGCCTCGCCGCGCGCTCGCGACGCGCTTTTGTTCCGGTACGGGTCCATGACTTGGTGCAAAGTTATCAAACAATTAATACGGATCTTCCACATCGTCCCTTCCGGGCTACTATCTGTGTCAGAAGACCCTACAAGTAACCGCGAACCGTCCACCAAGACGTCCATCTTCATTCGCAATGGTTTCCCTTTTTTCGGGTTTTCGGTGCCTGTTAACTTTCTTAACTCGCTCGTCTCCGTCAGCGCCCGCAACACCACCGACGCCGCGTGTTTCGCGGCGACCGTGTCGGTATCCCAGGTGGAGACGCTGCAGTTGTGCGTGCCGCTTTTTGAGGCGTTTTCAGAACCTAACTCGTACTTCGTGTCCAGAATGTCACACAGGCGCTCTATTAGGTTCGGCGTCGATGCCAATTTTTCTCGTGTTTCCGGCCATTTGCACACCTCCCCCAGCAACGCAGCCACCGCGCTGCGGTCCACCACGTCCCCGTCGCGTAACGCGACCTGCGCCGCGGCCGGAAAATCGTCATTTCCGGCTAACCTCTGGCGCGCCTCAGAGTCATTAAGCACCAGGTCCCACAGAAACAAAGCGCCGTCGCTTCGTGAACGCGGCGTTTGCTTGGACGGGGCTTTGCGAATCGTCTCCACCAACGACTGCACGTTCAATTTGATGTCTTGAGGGTCGGGAAGCGACGCGGTCACCGCGGTGAGCTTGACCAGTTCGGGCTCACCGGACCCGCCGTCCTCGTCGGTCTTCTTTTTGTCTTTCTTGGCCATCACCTTGATAAGGGGAGGCACGCGCCACCGCGTGCCGTCGCGGCACGGCTGTGACGCACGACACCGGGGTCGTTCCGTTTTGGGCACAAAAAAGTTATATTCGCGAAACCTTTCGAAGAGTGCGCTTTATTTTGTCGGCCCCCCATTCTTGCGTCACATCGACCCGCGCAGGTCGACCGTCGACACGCACCATGTCGTGCGTATCCACGCGCGTCCCCTACGCGCATGTCCCCTCGCGATGCGTGTTGAGTCACAGACCAGGCGCCCGCGCGGTGTCCAAAACCGCCGCCCGTCGCCCGTCGCGATCGGGCACTAAAACGAACGCGCGCGCCGACCCCGTGAACAGTACCGACACCTCCGAGGCCGGCGCCGAGGTAAAGGAGTGCTTGGAAGGCAGCTCCGTGTTTCTTGTTGGGATGATGGGCACGGGGAAGAGCTCTGTAGGGAAGAAACTCGCGACGGCGCTGGGTTACAGCTTCTTCGACACGTAAGTACTCTCGTGGTGGTGGTGGTAGGGGGCATCGACGACGAAGAGCAGCGGGCGGTTTACCAAATCCAGCACGAAAACTTTTTGGCAATCTCTTTCGGCGTCTCCGTTGTTTCGCTGACAAACTGAACCCTCTACCCCGCACCCTGCACCCTGCACCCTATACCCTAAACCCTGCACAGCGATTCTCTAATCGAACTCGTCTCGAAAACGTCGATCCCGGAAATCTTCGCGAGCGAGGGCGAGGCCGGGTTCCGGCAAATCGAAACGCAAATCTTGGCGGAGGTCGCGGCGTACAAAAAGTGCGTCGTCGCGACGGGCGGCGGTATTGTGAAAAGAAAAACAAACTGGATGCACCTGCGGAACGGCGTGGTGGTGTGTTTAACCGGGTCTGCTGAGTTATTAGCGCAGCGAGTGACAAAATATGGAGCAGAAGTTAGGCCTCTCTTTAAGGATGCCGACGGAGACCAGGGAAAAATTGCGGAAATAATCAAAGAACTGCAAAAGGACCGGCAGGCGATGTACGACAACGCGGACGTGACGGTTACGTTGTTGGTCGGCGAGGACGGCGTTTCCGAAGGCGAGAACCTGGACGAGCTGAACCAGCGCGTGTTACGCTCGTTACGCAACCGAATCAAAGAAGATGACACCAAGTCGCGCCTGAAAAACGAACCAAAACCGGGCGACATCACGGTGACCGGGATGTGACCGTTGGGAATGAGGTGACAAACGCGTTGCGCGAGTGATGCGTTGTTGGTACTCGGCTTTACTCGGTGAAACTAATTGCGATACTTTTAACGTTTGACACTACTTTACAACGCACTTGCGATGATGGAACCACTCCCCGCCAACCGTACCTCGTGCTCGCCTTACCTCGCCTTACCCAAAAGTCCGGTACACTACTGCACCCGAATCCTCCGCCGACGCACCCGAGGTACTTCTCGTCACCCGATCCACTGGCTCGCGCGTTTCCGGTGCTCCAGGGTTGTCCGCCATTGCTTTTTCATTTTCGCCACCGAGAACTCGCTTTCTTTGCTGTTCTGGGTTTGAAGCCTTCGCAGAATAATCGCGTTTTCCGTTTCGATGCGGTGCAGCTCGTCCCGGCGTTTGCGCGAGTTTAGCGATTTCGGCGCGCCGCGCGTAGCGGTCACAGGCGGGGCTTGGCCTCGTGTTAACGCTTTTGGTTTTCTTGTCACCTTCGAAACACCGTCTGCCGCGTCACAGGACGACGGCCCGCCCGTATTGCTGCCGCGCAGCCCTGACTGCCTCGCACTTATCCGGCTCAGGTTATCAAGCAAGTGCATGTTTCGCTTTTCAATCTCGACGAGCCGGTTCTCCTCCATCTGCAGCTTTTTCGCGTTTACGGTCACGTGTTTGAACCGCGGCGGGGACGTCGCATCCACCGAAGCTTTGATCGACGCGATCTTGGCTTTGTCGATCGCGGCGCAGCGCGCCTGATACAAGGTGGGAGGGGGGGGAGATGCGTAGCAGGTCAGACAGGTGCTTCACAGAGGGTCGCGTGTTGCGTCGATGGGGAAATGGCCGGATTTGGGGTTGACGGGTGTCCAGGGTTGACACGCGGTGCGTGGAATCAGGACCCTCGACACAAAACAAGACAAGCAACACGTACCCTTTCCCACTTCACGTACGGGCTCGCCATCGCGGGGTTGGCGATACCGGCGCCCCCGCCGGTGCCTCCTTTGACGCGCATCGCGGGAACGCGCGCGGAGGACTGGGAAGCGTGGGAACGAATTTGGCCACGAAACTTCTCCTGTTCTTTGCAGAGGTCAAAATGGGGAGAAAACAAAACTGCAAAAACCCTTTTCCTTTTCTAGGTCTTTCTCTGCAAAACGCGCATCTCCCAAGCGCGCTCGGTCTCTTTGCGACGCGCGACACACGTCACGGTACGTACGGCTCCCTCGATTTTAGTTTGCGGTGTGTGCGAACACGACACAAGCGGCCCGGCACCCGACCCCACGCCGCGTTCCGTGTGTCGCCCTTGGGTGGCAGCCCCGATGACGGACGACCATCCCATCGGTTTTGCGAAACGCGGTGCCATCGCGATGCCGACCTGGTCCGACCTGGTCGGGTTGGACCGCCGGCCCCGAGTTGTGGTCACTTTCGACGACGCTCGCGTGTGCTGTTCGTCTCCTTCTCGCGCCGTCCGCGCGGTGGGGCGACGTGACCCGCACCACGCCGCCGTCGCCCGGTCCTCCGAGCGCGCCGCGGAACCGCCAAAGCGGGTTTTTCCATCCATCGTCGCGCGTCTCGCGTGTCGCGCGCCGGCCGGGTTTTTCGTCCCCCGCCGATGGACCCGGCCTCCGGGCGTCTCCGGGTCTACGCGAAACTCGTGTGTGTCATCCCGGAGACGCACTGGGATACGTGCGTGCGGTGACACGTTTCGGCGGTCACTCTATGATCATGCCTGCGTGCTCGTACCCAAGGGCGCGGTGGTACCCACCGGTGATGCCGAATCGACCGCGACGCGCGTTTCGCCCGACCACTTTTTCTGTTCCGATGCAAGATCACATCTTCGTCCCCTCGGACCTCGCCGCTGCGCCGAAACCGTTAACTAACCCGGACACCTCTTACACACCTCTTATCCAACAACACAGCTTCTCGCCATGTCCTTCGCCGGAGGCATCGACGCTAAGGATCTCATCGTGGGGGATGATTTCCAGCACATTCTGCGCGTGTTGAACACCAACGTGGATGGGCGCACCAAAGTGATGTACGCGCTTACGCAGATCAAGGGTATCGGCCGCCGGTTCGCGAACGTGTGCTGCAAGAAAGCGGAAATCGACATGGGCCAGCGCGCCGGTGAGTTGACCGCGGCGCAGCTGGAATCCCTCATGCTTATCGTGGCCAACCCTCGTCAGTTCCGCATTCCCGACTGGTTCCTTAACAGGCAGAAAGATTTCAAGGATGGGAAGTACTCGCAGCTCTCGTCAAACGCCCTTGACACGAAACTGCGCGACGACTTGGAACGCCTGAAGAAGATCCGCAACCACCGAGGCCTCAGGCACTACTGGGGCATCCGCGTGCGCGGCCAGCACACCAAGACCACCGGCCGACGCAAGTAAGTTGTGGCGCGTTGGTGTTTGGGTGCGCGGGCTTTTCGGCGCGGTCGAAAGTTTGAAAACGGGGTGACGTTGTAACGAAGACTCATCACAAGCAACTACTTTCCGTAATCACGCTACTCCGCTGCACTGTATGACTACACTAAGTGCGGTTACTACTTTACTCCCATGTTTCCACCACTCATACTTAGTCTACTACGACAATAAATGCACCGAGATACCTCCTTACCGCCCCTCCCCGTGACTAACCACTCCGTCACCGCAAACAACTCCCTCGTACTCAATATCGTTTTCGTCATCCGCCGTGCTCGGCGGCAGCGGAAACAGCAGTTTCATTCGGTACGCGTCGCCGCCGCTTAGGTAGTACCTCTCCAGCCTTTTATCCCGGATGAACCCCAGGTTTTCGTACAGACGCAGCGCTCCTTTGTTCGTGCTCTCCACCTCTAACACGCACTCATCCGCGCCGTGTTGGCGCATCACGCCTAACGCTCTACTCACCAAACTCGACCCCAGTTTCAAGTCTCGATGCGGTTTCGTCACGACTAACATCCCCACGTAACCCCGGAAACTCTCCCTGTGCTGGTCTAGCTTGCAAATAACCACACCTATGCACTCCTTGTTTAGCCACGCCAACACGCACAGCTCAGGCCAGTTCTTGATGAAGTAGCGATAGGTGAACACCGTGTACGGCTCTGAGAGCTCGGCGTCGATGATTTGCATGAGGGTATTCATCTGCGTCTCCTCGTCCTCGCCCGGGACGAACTGAGAAAACACCACGTCCGCCAGGTTTGCCCCATCGCAGGCCGTGGCCACAAGCGGCGACTCACCCGACACGTAACCGTCCCTCGCCGCGGACATCGTCGCCATCGCCCCGACGGGAGTTCGCGCGCGAGCACACAGTGTTGATTGGATCTGTGAAATAACTTTTTTCCGGTTCCGGCGCTCCAGTCGTCCAATAAGCTTTTCGTCGTCCGCGTCTCGTCTCACTCCTCGCCACGTCTGCCCAAATGTCGCGCGGTGAGGACCACCCGTTGTTCCGGCTTCGGTGGGTGAAAGGTGCGCCGCCGGACCCACGGGAGCTTAGGCAGGAGAGTAGACAATGGTACGCGCGTCCGCGTGTTAAGACGGACCAGGCACCCTTGCATCTCTTCAAACTCATGAAAGCGCTTTCCAACGCCTCGCTGACCACACCCCTCCTCCTTCCAAAAGGTACAACAGCTTCAGCGGGAGGGACGGCGTACGTGCGAAGAGCACTACTACTACTGCAAGTGCTAAAGCCACGCCGAGTTCCTCTGGGTACCGAACCGGAAACACCACCACGACGCGGGTCCCGGATTCGCAAAGAACTGGTGGGATGTCGAAAACAACAACTCATGATTCAACACGCGGCGGGTTCGGCGGCGCTCCGGTCCAAATCGGGCCAGCACAGGGCGTGGCCGGTGACACGCCACCACCACACGAACCAATAGCGCTCGACGGCGCCAGTTGTGAAACCCGAAACCCTGAACCGCCAAACCCTAAACAACCAGCCGGCCCTACCTTGCGGTACGTGATCCCTCGACGCGGCGATGTCGAAAAAGAAAACGCTCTTGCCAAGCCTTCGCCGAAGAAAACCAAACCCCCGACCAAGCCGAAGCGAAAGCGCAACGAGCTGGACCCGAAACAAGGCACGTTGTCGCAGGTGTTTCGAGAAGGCGGCGTGGTGGGTGATGACGATACCGAGGGTATTGCTGACTGTATTAACGATACGGGGGGTATTGAGGGTATTAACGATACCGTTACCGATACTCCGAGCGGAGCTTTTCTTTTGTCCAACCCCGAGACCATCGACGACGAGACGCTCGTGGACGCGAACGCACGACTGTTTAAAAAAACCAAGTCGAAAGGAAACGACTCAACGAGAACTAAGATTGATTGTTCAACGCCCCAAAACCTCGCGGCCTTCGCAAAAGCTTTCAGTGGCGCCGCCGCGGTGGGCGTGGGGGTGCTTCTTCGCGACGCCGTGGGTAATCGAAAGTTTGGGTGGAGGAGCAACTTGCGCCCGGCGGTGTCCGCCGAGGAAGAGAAAGCAGCGAGGAAAGCTGCGAAAGCCTTAGGGGGCCCCAGCGCGAGCCCACCGGAGGGGGGTTGGGCTTCTGACGTGTGTCAAATACCAGTAGCGTTAGGGGTCGTTCTGCTTGGCAGCGCTCCTGAGGGTCAATCAATCGACGCGGGGGACGGCCGCGGATCGGCGGTGTACGTGTTTCCAGTCGTGAGCGCTACGGGTGGCGCTTCCGACAAATTCACCTTCGCCGGCGGCCAAGGCACGACAAGGGCACTTCAGGAAACGCTCGCGTCGTCCGGAATACCAATCGTCACGCACCACGCACAGATGGTAGTTAGGTGGTTGTGTCAGTTAGACGTCCGCGTGGATATCAGCACGACGACGTTTCTGGATTCGAGAACAATCGCTTGGCTCGCCGCACCTGACGATTCACACGAACTCGGCGTGGAAAAAGTGGATGCGTTGTTTCCAAATACTGGCACGGGCAACCAGTCACAAAAGCCGCCAACCGACCCGTTCGCCGTGTTCCGCCGCGACCTGCATCTCTGCGCGAACCTGGTGCGGCGCTTCCGAAGGCTGGACGCGGCGAGTAACAAACACTCCGACTCGGCACGGAAACAGAAAATCGCGAGCACCGCGTTGCGGGAGTGCCGGGCCGGTGCTATTCTGGGCACGCTGGAGTCGACTGGCATGCCTTTCGACGTCGTGTACGCAAAACGAGTGGTGACACACTTTCGAAACGAGTGTGTTTCGCTTTCAAAAATCGCGAGACAGTTAGTCAAAACCCCGTTTGGCGACGACGTTAACCTCGCCGCGCCGGCGCAAGTCGCGGAGGCGCTGTACGTTACTTTGAACCTGCCTCCGCCCGCGGTGTTTGGATCGGATATGTTTGGATCGAACCGTGGACCCCCCCCGGGTACCACGGACAACAGTACTACTAACCAGTCTTACCAAAGTAACAAGTCCGCAACTTCCACCAGAACGGTCGCGCTGCCCCAATTTCGCAGCACTAAGGATGAGGTTTTGCGGGCGTTGGCGTCCGCGCCAAACGCGCACCCGTTTCCGGCCGTCGTGCTGAAATTCAGAGCCGCCCTGAAAGCCGCGTCGACGTGCGCGTCTTATGTCTCTCAATTTGAGAAAAAAAAATCAGGTCGTCTTCACTGCGAGTGGAACAACACGCGCACGGCGACGGGGCGGTTGTCGAGCTCGAATCCCAACCTACAAGCCGTAGCGTCGGTCGTCGTCTCTTCTTCCGAGTCGAGTAACTCCCGGTTATCTCTCCGCGGCGCGTTTCGCGCGCCGCCGGGAAAAGTTTTATTAGCCGCGGATTACTCCCAGATCGAGCTGCGGATATTGGCGCACCTCGCGGGGGACACCCGGCTGGAACAGATTATGAATCCTTTAGGTACGGATGCTGGTGATGTAAATGACGACAGGCGACCGAACGACGCTTTCGAGCGCATTTGGAACTGCGGGTTGGGGGTCAGCGAGAGTTCGCCTGTTTCTTCATCTGACCGAGCCAAGGCCAAAACCACGGTTTACGGGTTGCTTTACGGCCAAGGCACGACCGGGCTGGCGGCAAAATTGAACATCCAAAAAGTTGAAGCGATTAAGCTAACAGAGGCGTTGCTCCGGGCGTTTCCAAAGCTCAAACAGTTCACGACGGCGACGAAAACTTTGGCCAAACAAAACGGAAAAGTCACAATCCCGACCTCCGCGCGGGTTCGCGTTCTTCCCGGATTCACCAGTCACGACTCGTCGATTCGCGCCGAGGCTGAGCGCAAAGCCGTGAACACGTTAGTGCAAGGCACCGCGGCTGATTTGATTAAACTCGCGATGGAACGGTGGGTGCGGGTTTGTTCGGTGGGTCGCGCGCGAGATTCGCAATCGCACCAGAATCATCAGAACCTGCTTGCCGAAATTTCTCGCCGCGGCGTTCCCGAAGCGTTCGCCTTGTCAAAACACTGCCGCCTCATCGCGCAGATCCACGATGAGCTTTTGTTCGAGATCGAGAACGACCCCGAGTCGATCAAACACTACGCCAACGCAGTCAGAGTGTGCATGGAAGGCGCCGCCGCGGAGTTTGGGATGGCGTTCGCGACGCCGACGAAGGTGAGCGTGGGGAAAGACTGGGCTAGTTTACGGCCGCTGTCATGACTCTCAACACAGAAGTATTACATTCACCTCTGGTAAGAACGTCTTAACAAACGTCTTTAATGAGGGCAACCGATTGCCCAATTTAGTAGTTCGTCGTGTCCTTTCCTTCTCGCCTGCTCGCACGTCGTCACGTCCCACGGACAGCCGTTCGCGTGCGCCCACCGCAGCATCTCGAGGTTTCCGCCCTTTGCCGCGTACGCGCACGCCAACTCGTTCCACGGGCAGCCGTTCGGACGCGCCCACTGCTGCACCTCGAGGTGGCCGCCCTGCGCCGCGCACGAGCACGTGTTTGCGCTCCACGGGCAGCCGTTCGCGCGCGCCCAGTGAAGCACCTCGAGATGCCCGCCCATTGCCGCGTACTTGCACGTTCTTTCGTCCCACGGGCATCTCTTCTCGTCCGCCCACTGCAACACTTCGAGATGCCCGCCCTCCGCCGCAAACGCGCACGTTCTTGCGCCCCACGGGCAGCCCTTCGCGCGCGCCCACCGCAGCGTCTCCAGCTGTCCAAACCTCGCTGCGGTTTCGCATATTTTCTTACGAAACAGACGACCTCTCCGAAACAGGTGAATCAGCGTGCTTAAGCATCCGTGTTGCGCGGCTTCCTGCTGTATCATCTCTTTAATCTCCCGCCCCGTCGCCGTCACTGCTTCGCACATCCCACGGCTCACCGCGCGAAGCCTTGCGAGATCTGTTGGATCGGCCAGATTCTCAGATCTGAGGATGTGCGTGATGACCACCTCTTGAGGAAGACCCGGGATCGCTTCCTGTTTCTCGGACTGACGCGCATCGTTCGCGAGCGCTGCGCGTTCTCGTTTGTCCGCGCGCGTTGTGTTTGCTCGGGTAGAGAACATCGTGGAGGGTGTCGTGTGTGTGCGGAGTTGTGTGAGTCGTGGCTTTCCTCGGCGTTTTTTTCAATCCCAGTCCACATCTCATTTGATTCTCTCCCAACTGAACGCCAAAGGCCGCGGGACGAGGAGGAACATTTTCGTTCGTGCCGAGATCGGTCGATCGAGTTAATCGACGCGTCCGGTTCTGCCGCGGTCATAGCCTCGCGACACGCCCGTCCCCACAGAGCCGCCACGATGGAGGCTCTGGCGCAGGCGATCACCACGCTCCCGCCTGATGCGGTGGACCGGCAGCGCCTGATGCAGTGCCTCGGCAACGCCGAGCGCAACGTCAATGTCCAGAAAAACAAAGAAGCCTCGAAGTGGGTCATGCAGGTGGGCGCGAGTTTGCACAAGCTGGGCGGGGAGGCGCTTCCTTTGGCGGAGCGGGTGTTCCAGCACGCCGTGTTCCTCGCCAAGCAGCTGGACGATGGCGCCCCTGAGTACATGCAGTGCGAGTTCGATGGCAACAACACCGAGCTTGGCGATGCGTTCACGTGGCTCGGCGCCACGGAGTCGGCGCTTGGCAAAAACGTGGAAGCGGAGAACCACTACCGGGCCGCGGCCAAGGCGGTTGAGGAAAGGGGGTGCGTGGAGTTCGGGGACAAGCTGCTGCACCAGGCGATCTTTTTTCGGAACAGGAAGATGAAGCGACAGTACGACCTGGTGATTACGCGGTGGGAAAACAAGGTGCTCGTGGCGGGGGGGGTCGGGGTTGATGGAAACAAAGAAGCCCACGACGGCCGGGAAGGCGACGTGGCGCTTTTAAACGCCACTTGTTCGTTGCTGCAAGAGAAATCAATGGGTTTGGCGCACCTAGGCGCCATGACGACGAACACCGACGAAAGCGACGAACAAACCAAAGAAGCCGCTGCCTTAAGAGGGCAAACCTTAGCCGCGGAGTTACGCGCGGGGCGGCTAGCGGAGTGCGCCATGCGTCTAGAAGCGCACCCGCTGCGTCCCGCCGGGTCCATGCCGCTGGAAGGTGCGGGGCTTTCCCACTCACCGCACACCGCCTGTGCGATTGCCCATACTCGTCCTGCGAAGGGAGCATTACGACCAGAAGGGCGCATTCCCTCGGACTGTTACCATGACTGTTTACTCGTACTATGGAGTACAGTATTTCCAATCCCTCGTGCTATGGAGTACAGTATTTCCAATCCCTCATACTATGGAGTACAGGGCCTACCCTTTCCAATCCCGGATATACACATGGCCGAGAGACTGACACTTTCTTTTACCTATCGTAAGCGGTGTACGACCTCGCGGCTTCGTCATACGACCGGCTAAAAAACAAGCGGCTGTGTATCGTGAACATTTCGAAGTCCCTCGCCGCCACGGCTGGCGCCAAGCGGTTCGCCGGCCTGGCCCCGATGGGCGAAATGAAACGGATGGTGGAAGGGGACGACGCTTCGGTTTGGCACGCAAAGCTGGTCGGTAAATGGGGCGGCCCGGGCGAGGGCGGGGCCGATTCGCCGGCGGAGTTGCCGGCGAGCGCGAGCGACGAGGAAAAAAAGGCACACGCCAAGAAAATGGAAGATGCCGAACTTTTAAAAACCAAACTCCCGCAGGTCATGTTCGCCACCCTGAATCACGTGTTCAAGGTTGGCGATGTTTGGAAAATGCGCGGGGGCAAGGCCGATATGAAGCCGGTGATGGAGCACGCGGACGTCGTGGGTAAGTCTTGTTACGCATTGGGGCAGCAGATGTTCGCCGCGGAGGCGTGGAAAGAGTGTCAGCGCCCGCTACGAGCCGCCGCCGCGTTGCTCATGCACAACCCATACCAGCAAGGCGCCGCGTGTCACTACCTGGCGTGCGCGTACGTATTTCCCATTGAACACGCTCCACCGTCCGCGAATGCCCATACTCGTCCTGCGTCCTGGCGCTTTACAACCGGAAGGGACGGTTATTCCAATCCCTCATACCATGGAGTACAGGGCCTACCCTTTCCAATCCCGGATATACCAATCCCGGATATACACGCGGCCCATACGAGACTGACCCTTTCTTGTGTTTCGTGCCAGCTACTTCCACGAAAACAACTCCAAGTTCGGCGGTTCTTCCGAGAAGCTCGCGCAGTTCGCGGCTGGGGCGTTTCAAAGCGCCGCGGCGGCGCGGTTGAGCCTTGGGCCAAAACACCCAAAGGCGATCAAAGACGCGATCGGGTCGCTTTTATTCCTGGGGCGGGTTTTGAGCGAAATGAAGGACTTTGTAAACGCGGAGCGCGTGCACGTACAAGCGCTGGAGATCGCGCGCGACGCGCTTGGCGACAAAGCGGAGGAAACCAAGCAGTGCTTGCAATCCCTGGTGGGGCTGAAACACCGAATCAAGGCGGCGGCGGCGAACGGCGCGTCGGCACCGCCGTCCGGCGTTGAAACCGACCGTGGACGATCTTAACTGAGGACAGGCAAGGAAGTTAACCTCGCGGTGGTTTGTTATACGACTCTCGACGCTGATACGAAGGCGCACTTTGTTGTGTTCTCGCGCGTCCGTTGCGGCGGGCGGCGTCTCCCAGTCACACTTTTTCGAGCGTATCAAAAAAACGGTAAATGCCACGTCAGAAGAGGCTTTTTCCCTCAACAAGACCCTTGCGTATCTTCTCTTGCGTCTGCACCAACCCCTTGTCCTGACTCGAGCCCGCGCTCGAGGTCAGTTTCTCGGAAGCGATGATGTCCGCTGTCGCGTCCCCGCTCACTTTGGTGGGCACCGCGCGCCGAGACGGCGCGGAGACGGCGCGATCGAAACACGCGATGCGTCGTCGACAAAAACTCACCGGGGCGCGCGTCATCAAAGCTTCTGCGAAACACAACGACCACCAAGGGTTCGCCCCAAGAGTAACGTCCACCAGGGTGGTGGTCGAGGGCGTGGTGGTGGAGGCCGTGACTGGTGACGTCCGGCAATTCACCGCGACGGCACACGACCGTGGTCGTCACGCCGCGCTGGCGTTATCAACAGCCGCAGCCACTGCTGTGGTGACGCATCCCTTCCCATCATTCGGCGCATCGTCCTCGTCGCCAACCATAGACCCTTTTTTCAACTTCAACCCGGTGTGCCCCGCGTCGGACGGTGTGTTCCGGGTGGGTCAAAAAGCCGCGCTAGGCCTAGCAGGCGCGGATAACATCGAGAACTACCGGCCGTTGATTAACGACGTTTTGATACGCGTAAGAACCGAGCTGTGTGTCCTAGAGAGCTTCGTGAACGAGACCGCGATACCCTTCGTCAAAACTAAAGGCATAGGGTGGGTCCTGCCTCTTCACGAAACAAGCGAAACGTACCTAGCGGGCGTGGTGTTTATGGTGGGTTTGAACTTTATCCTACTAGGCAGCACCAAGGTCGTGGCGATCATCGCGATTTACCACGACCTCACGGTTGGGCTGGTTTGCCGAGGCACGGGGGGACTGCTGAGCATGGCCACCCCGGAGGCAGACGCAGCGACGCGAGAACGCGAGTTTGGGTTGCTGATTGATGAACAGAGTAAAGAAATGAAAGCGGTGATGATGGACGAGACGCTTGAAAAAACAGAACGAACGCGAAAAACGAAAGAAATCAACCTCAAGTACGCCGCGCTGATGGAGGACACCAAAAGTGCGGCTGATTTGCGGTTCGAAAAGAAAGCGTCCTCGCCGTTCGCGGCGGCGAGGACGGTGGCCGGGACGGTGGCGGTGCCTTTGAAAATCTACGGCAAGGCGTCAAAAGTTTTGCGACAAGGCCTCGAGGTGTTCGACACCTTCTGCAGCCGGTACTTCGTCGCCTTCACCGTGACGTACATAATCGTGAAAACAACGCACTACGTGCTGTTTCCGGATGTATTCGGATGATCGAAGGGGGGAGGGTAGGGGGGCTTGATAATACGAAAGAGCGTAGCGACGGGTAGAATGACTTGAAACTGAACGAAACTACTGGTCAGTCGTCCCACTGATGACTTCGCTCCAAAGTCGGAAAAAATAGTCGTTGACTTTCTTCCGTTGCCACGCCCGCGATGCGCACGCCCGCACACCTCGGCGCGCGTCCGGGAGCCCGGCAGGCACACGCGTGTAGTGACCGCGGCGTATCGACGCACCCGCTGCCACCCGCGGCTCTTTTCGCGAGCAGGCACGAACGCCGGTTGATACCCACGGCCGTGGCGTGGGCCACCATGGACCTCACGGAACACGAGCTGAAGCCTCTTTACAACTGGATCGACCAGATCCCGTTGTCCCGCCCGAAGCGGAACATCGCGCGGGACTTTAGCGATGGCGTGTTAGTCGCGGAAGTTATCGCGCACTTCTACCCGAAACTGGTGGAGCTTCACAACTACTCAAGCGCGAACGCGATGACGCAGAAGGTGTACAACTGGCAAACCTTGAACACGCGCGCTTTGAAAAAGCTGGGGTTCCAAATCCCCAGGGTCGATTTCATGGACGTGGCGAACGGCCGGGCGGGGGCGATCGAACGCGTGTTGAAGATGTGCAAGTTCAAAATGGCGGAGTTCCAGTCGACGCATGGGGTGGCGGGGAACGGGGGGGGGACTGTGGCGACGAGAGATGCGAACGGGACGGGAGGAGGAGGCGGAGGCGTCGCGAGTCCGGGCGATGGCAACCATGGAATGCATGGAAGGAATGGACAGAATCAGGTGAACTACATTCAGTCCCCCGCGGCCGCGGTCGACGAGTCTGGCACACACAACGACCACGCACAAGTTCCCCCGATCGGTGTCGTTGTGTGCTCCGCGTGCGGGCACGCCAACCATGTCGGCAACAATGACCCAACAGAAACGCACCGCGAATACGGCGGGCGAGGACAACACGGGGGTGGGATTTTAAAAGCCACATCGAGTGACTTTTTCGAGAGGAACGAAAACGGCGGGGACGCCACCGATGCGGTTTTGAAACGCAAAGACGCGCTCGTCGCGGAACTGCGGGAGACGAACTCGATTTTGGACGCGAAGTCGCGGAAGCTGGAACAACTGGTGAGGCTGAAGGATGCGAAAATACAGACGCTTCTGAACAAACTGCAGGCGCTGGGGGCGCTGCGGCCGGAGTGAGGAGGAGGTAGACCATGTCAAATTATTAGAACCAAGAAAATGTTTTTCCCCTTTTTGCAAGTGCCGACTAGCCGAGTTTCCACCAACGACTCAATCTCATTTTATTCTTCGCCCGCGTCTACTCGGGGTGTTACCGAGATCAGGGTGTATCGGGGGTCTCACTCGCCCGGGCACTCCGCACAGGAGGAGCGCATTCACATCGCTTGACGCGTGTCACACCCAACCTCGACGTCACACCGTCGAAGTCGTGCCCACCGTCGGTCGCGTCTCGTACGGCGCGCGGTTACGGCACCGGGAAGCGCGGGCACGCGTGTGTGAGTGCTAAAAAGCACACGAGGTTGTTGTCCATCACGACTTCGCGGGGTTCGACAGTCTACCCGTCATCGTGAACGACGTGCGGAGTGTTGACGTTACCACCCTCCTAAAACACACCATGGGTGCCTCCGGCCCCGTCGCTGCCACCGCGGCCACGAGCAGTGTGTTGCTCGCGATCCTGTACGGCCTCGCGTACCTCGTCGCCGCGAGTAGCATAATCTTGCTCAACAAACACGTGCTAAGCGTCACGCCATTTCACTTTCCAATCGCGCTGAGCAGTTTGGGAGTGCTTTTCGGATGGGTCACTTCCGTGGCCGGCGTGCATACCGGGGTCATAAGCCTGGAAAAGCACAAAGACATCACGTTCTCGGCGTGGGTGAAGACCGTGTTACCGATAGGGTTCTTCACCGGCGTCACCTTGGCGTGCGGAAACATGGCGTACTTTTACCTCAGCCTGTCCTTTTTGCAAATGACAAAAGCGCTGTCCCCGGTGTGCCTTTTCTTCATCCTGTGGATCACGGGGCTGGACAAATTCCACATGAAGGTGTTTCTTTCAATTCTTGTAATCGTGGTGGGCACCGCGGTCGCGGCTTATGCGGAGGTGCACTTCACCTGGATCGGCATCGCGCTGATTTTCGTCGCCGAGTTTTTCGAAGCCATTAAAAGCGCGTGCTTCCAGTTTCTGTTAGCCAACAAATCATTCACCATGTGGGAGGGGATGTACTTCGTGAGTCCGGCCTCTTTAATCTTCCTGGGCATCCTAATCGCCACCCTGGAGTGGCAACAGATGGTGGATGAAAACGCGTGGGGCCAGATTGTGGAGCACCCGCTGATTTTCCTAGCCGCCGGGACGCTCGGGTTCGGCGTGAACTATTGCTCGCTAGGTAAGGGGCTTTCCCAATCACCACGTTCCGCCTCCCTGATCACAGCCCCTACTTGACGGCCACTAGTCATTCAACGGAAGTACTTCCCCTACTAGTAACGTACTTACTACTGGTAACTCTTACCCGTACTCGCGGCTCTTACGAATACATCACATACGCACTGTTTTACCGAAGCTGGTGACTGTTCAGACCGATTACGGAACTGTTGTCCATACATCGTCCAATACATCGCGATATACAGTACACCCACACTCGCCGACTCAAGACTGACGCTTTCTTGTTAATCCCGCAAAGGCGTCATCAAGCACGCCGGGTCCTTAACCTTAAAAGTCCTGGCGCAGATGAAAAGCATAATAATCATCATGTTCGGCATGGCGATTTACCACGACGTCGTGTCCGGGCAAACCGCGTGCGGGTACGCCACCGCTATTGTGGGCTTTGGGTTTTACAACTGGGCCAAGGTACAGGCGAAGGAAGAAGACGACGCGGCATTAGCGGCGGCAATCGGGGAAGAGGGAGAGAAGGCGCCGCTCGTGTCTTCTGGAGAGAAAGCGGCGTAAATTCTTGGAGACTACCAGTAGTCCTTGAAAGGAACTTCACTAGTCCATCACGAGTGCGGGGAGATACATTCCCTTGTTGGGTAGGCGTTACGCCAGGGAAGGCGTGCGTGAAAAACACGCGCGCGAACCCGACGATGGACCTCAATGTGAATATTTTAACTTTTAAACCTGGACAAAAACTTTCAAAAACGTCCAAATCTCTCTCTTCTCGGATGAGGCGTCACAGTCGGCCCCCGCGAGGTCACGCGGGATGTCGAACTTCGGGGTGAAGGGCGCCAGCCTTGTAACCGACATCGCGCAGTCCGAGAAAGGCACGATTCCCCCGTACAACGACGAGCTCGCCAGGGCGGTTGTGGATGAGTCTCAGGAACACCACCGCAGCATCTTACGGTTAATAGGCGACATTCAAGCCGCGGGCGCGAGCCTTGACGAGGCCAAGCCGGATGACGCGGCCGCGATTCTGGTGCACCACCAAGCCGTGCTTAGGAACAAACGCGCGCTTTTGGTGTACCTCAACGAGCGCATGCGCAGAGTCCGGCAGCTGCGGTGGGAAGTCGGTACCGGGTTACCGGAGGCGGTCGGGGAGAACTTGAGTCATTCGGAGCGATCTTTTTTCACGCAGTACGCGGCGCTTGTGAACAAATACCAAGGCCGACGGGGAGGCGTGGGCCTCAATCTTACTCTAGACCCAGCCCCTCCAAGAGACCACAAAGTACAGGTAAGAGTCCTGGAAGAGTACGGGGAAATCGTCACGAAAGACGGGGTTGTTGATTTGGCGAAAAACACGGTACATTTAATGTGGAGAGACGAAGCGCAGCCGCTCATAGCGGAAGGCGTGCTTGAGAAACTAGACGACCACTAGTTGTGACTAATTGCGGATTGAGGGCATGGGACTAATTGCTCCAGTAAACCCTACATAACCCGTCCGTAAACTATTGCTTATTTGTTGCGTGTGACTAATTGCGGAACTAAACCCGTGCGCAAACCCGCGCGCCTTGTCCTTCGACGCACTAACCAGACCACCAATCACTTCCCGTGAAGACTATTTAATCACTTCCCGTATACCCTTGTCTTCAATTCGTAGTAATAATAAACTTAACACTCTAACACTTAACACTAAGCACTCTACCCTCGACTACTCACCAGTAGCCTCGCGCGTAGTCCCCTTTGCACCGCCGCGACGTCGTCTTCGTCTTTCAGTCGTTGTTGCTTTGTGCCTAGCTTGGTTTGCCAGGTGTCCAGAAACTTCGTGGAAGGCAACCCCCTTTGCCGCAACGCTTTCGACCGCACGTCTTCGAACCAACCCAGGTTGGAAACCTCCGCCACCGCGGGGTGCGGAAGGCTAGAGAAATCGAGGTCGCGGCGTCGCCGAGGAGGACCGTTCGGGTTCCCATTCGAGTTCGTCGTGGTCTGCGCGGAATACCCAGGTGACATTTGAGACCCCCCGTCGCGTTTGGGAAACGAGTGAAAGTCTAAAGCTGCTCTTCGCGAAAAAGCCACGCCGCCGTCAAGCACCTCCCCCGGCCGCGCGAACGAGGTTCCGATTCCATACGCGTACGTCCCGGGGCTCGCGATCCGCACCGCGTCTTGGACTGGCGAATTGCGGTCTATGGATTTACCACCTGGCGAGGTTTGCACCGCAACCGAGGTGTGGTTCAAGGACGGGGTCCTTTTCGAACCGGGCGAACGGATGACGGGAATTCGCGTCCAGTGTTGATTCGACGAGTGGTAGTGTTGCTTCGACTCAAACTCCGTCGTCGCCATAGCTTCTTCCACCTCATCAAGGTACTCTTTCGACTCGTCATCGGACGGAGGCTCGTACTCGTCGCGGCGCGCCGTGTCATCGTCATCGTCGCCCCGTTTCGGTCGACGAGTCAACAGCCCCCCAACCGCGGCGTCGTACCCGGGGCGCTCCACGGGCGGGTCGAACGCGACGCTCTTTTTCGGCGTGGGTAACGCTTTCGCGTTTGGTTCGGAATAAACGTCGCGCCTGGGTTTGTGCGTCATCGTTCCGTCATTCCCGGCGTGGAAGCTCTTACTTAAGTTGAACTGTTTGTCCCCGGTGGTGGTGTACTTTCCGCGTGCCGCGGCCAAAACAGTCGGGTCAAACGAAGGCACGCTTCCGTGGACCCACGGCCGGCCGGTGGTTTCGCCGACCCGCGCTCGCGCCGCGTCTTCCCAAACCCGGTCGGCGCGGCGTCGGCTGAACTCGGCGGTGTTTAAATCGTCATCGAAGGCACTGTTGGTATCAGTACCAAAGTCGTCAGCAGTTCCAGCGCTGTCTTTAGTTGGCGATAAAGCGGTCATACCGTACCTTTCCCGCGCCGCGCGTAGGGTCGAAAACATCTTCTCCTCCGAGTCTTTGTTCGGGCCTCCCATAACAGCGCCTTCAAACGACGCGTCCCGCGCGTATCTCGCAGTGAGTAAACAGTCTTGAGAAACGCCGAGTTCGTTCAAAACGCGCACGCGCATGCGCGGCGTCGGCGCCCCGACTATTTTTTCGTTGACACGCCACTCCAGGTTTTTGACACCGGGTGATTGCTGGTACCCGTCGTACGTCGCGTTCATTCCCCCAGAGCCGCCCGGCGACCGCACGTACGACTCGGAAACGCCCCCCGGGACCCACCCGGTCGGTGTAAAGGTTTTCGATTTCGGTTTGTGACTGTCAGCGGTTTTGCCGTGCACGCTTGGCAGTTTTTCGGGAACAATGCTTCCCGGGTTTCGTTTCAGATTTCGTTCTTCTTTTTTCTCATACGCGTGTTCAATACTCCGTTGCTTCGCGTCCTCCCGCGTCCACTGGTTACTGTGCGCGTGTGTGTACAAGTCGTGCGCGTACGCTGTCGGGTCGTGCAATACCGACACCCGGCCCTTGCGCACCGCCGCGATCGCCACCGCCCTTCCTGCTCGGTGCGATTTTGTGAGATCAAACCCGCCGTCCACCCCGGTGAAGAAACCGCGCTCGCGGAACAACGCACCGAGGGTTCCTGGCGCGACGGAAAAGAAAGTGTCAGTCTTTCTGGCCATGTTCGTAACTTGTATTCCGCAAACAGTGCACTTGTGATGTATTTGTAAGAGCCGCGAGTACTGGTAAGAGTTACCAGTAGTGCACTTCCTTTTAATGAGTGGACGTCAAGTAGCGGCTGTAATCAGTCGTCTTAACGTGGTGATTGGGAAAGCCCCGCACCTAGTTCCCAGAGATCCTTAGGCGCGGCGGCCACGAGCTTTTTGAAGCTCCGCACCGCGAAGACGTCGGCGCGTTTGTTTCGCAAAACGGGAACCGCGTTTTGAAACGCGGCCGTACCCAGCCTTCCCAGGGTCTCTAAAAACGCGGGAAACGCAATCTCGTCCACCAACCCGTCGCCGTCGTTCGCGGCTTCTACTTCGCGGAAAAGTAAAAGGGCGGAGTCTCGGGACAGCAAATGCGGCACGACGTCGAAGTTAGTAAGAAAGCACACGAACTCGTCCCGGTTCATCGTCGCGCCGGTCGTTTCAACCGCGCGCCACTCGACTTTTTTGGTAGTCGCGCTGAACGTTTCAAGCGTGGCGTAGTGCGCGTATACGCGGCGCAAGGACTGGTCGTGCTTTCGGAACAACTGCAGCGCGGGCTGGCTGTACAGACTCTCCAAGTCCGTCTCGCGTTTCGTTTTCGTTTGTTTTTTGGTTACCAGAGTTGGTTTGCCCAAGGCTCCAACGGTTTTGGTGTACTCCTCTACTTTCACGTTTGCGTTGGGTAGTATGTCATACCGTACCAACGCGGCGTACGCGGCGTCAACCTTTCCGGCGTGTTCTGCTTTATTCGCTTCCTGTGAAGTTTGCGAAATCGCTGTTTTCCGTCCACCTTCCGCCACCGCTTTCAACACGCGGTACCGCCGCTTCGCCAATTCTCGCAGCAAAACCTTGAACTCGCCAAACTCGATTTTGGCGTCGCCGTGCGCCGCGGCGGTCGCGGCTCGGCGTCGCCGCTCGTCTCGGTTTCGCGTATCGAACCCAACGCGGCCGGCATCAACGTTGGTGAACAAGTCATCCAAACAAACTGACGTCGTGCTGTTGTCCAGCAAACCGCAATCGCGAACGAGCTTTTGCCATCCAAAGGACTCGAGCTCCCACACGCCGGAAGGTTGGTCGTCGTCTGAGTCTTCTTTTGGCGAATTTTTCGATTGCACAGCGGGTGCGGTACCAGTACCGGTGACACCAAAACCATCTCCCTTTGTATCACCGCGATCCGGTCGATCCGCCCGTGGGTACGAAGCCTGCGCGCCCTTGAACGACCCCCTAGGTGGTGCGCGGTTGAACCGTCTCCACTTTCCGTAGGCCCGGAACACGGCGCGCAACTTGTCGTCGGTTGCGTTTGCGGAAGGCGTGGAAGGAAAATCTTCCCCATCACCACCCGCGTAGTTTGAAGTTCCAGGCACCTCCACGGCCACCGCGGCGTCCACCCGCTTTTGCCGCGCTTTCAAAGCCTTCGCTTTCATCGCTTGCTCGGCGTTTAGTTTCGTAAACAAGCTGCTATCGTCGGACGACGCGACCCGGCCGGCGACGCTTAGCTTTTTGTGATACCGCGAATGCGAACTCCACTGCAAATCATCCGGGTGTCGCCCCGATCGGTGAAGCTTCGCATCCAGGGCGTGGCGGTCACTTAAATCCAGGTAGGCTAAAAACGCACCCAACGCGTCCACCACGGGCATCTCCTCCACCAGGTCATCTGCGCTGGTGAACATCGTGGTGAGGGTCGTGGGGAGAAATGGAAATGGCGATGCCGCGATTGCCAAGCCCGAAAAGGGTGATTCGATTCGGGCGGGATTCCGCGATGCGAGGGCACGCGTCCCAACCCTAAACCCTGAACCCTAAACCCGTTCGCGCGGCAACCCGCGCGACACGTGACGTGTCCGTACAACACGCGCCGATCACCGGAAAACGTCTCGTCCCACAGGGGAAGGTCGGCGCCCAGTGCTGTCACAATGACGATTGTGACGCGATTATTTCTCGGTGAGACACATTCAGATAAAAGCTTAAAAACATCGAAAAATGACTCGAGGGGCACACTCTCACGCGAGCCTCGCGACGTGCGGCCCGCGCGTCGCGCCGGAGACGCGCGAGCACGTGGTGCGTCACGCGCACAATGAGCGGCTGTGTCAAAACGTCGGCGTTGGCGATGCGTCGCGCTGCCCGTGGTGCTTCAACTATTCCCGAATTTGTCGGCACTGGAGAATTCGGTGTCGGCACGGGCCGACCTAAACGAGTCGGCATTCCCCTTGTGCTCCCCGTGGACCCCCCCCCTTTCACTTCCCACACCGTGATCGAGCCACTAACTCCAACGGACCGGGATACGATGTTCCGCCAAATCATTAAAAGGAGAGCATATCCGGTTGGCTGCGCGTCGCGGTGCAGACACGGGTATCCCCAGGTACGTGTTGTACTAACCAAATCCAGGCACTGTTTCCTGCTCTGTATAGAGTACAGTCGGAAAGTACTACTTATACCCTGTTTGCGCAATACAAGTTACGAAAGTTACGAACCCATACTCAAGACTCAAGACTGACCCTTTTCGTTCACAATCACAGGCGTTCGTGCACGCCCCCATGCACGTGCGCGCCGCGGCTGGTACGGATAAACTCGACGAAGTCACTCCGGACACGCCAAACGCGGTGGGCGCGCAGGCGGAACACGCGTTCGGTTGGCTGACGTGTCCGATGCTACATGGGGAGATAGACCGGCTGGAAAAGGCGGGCGCGATTGACGACGTCGCGGCGGTGATTTTGAAATCGCCGGCGCTTACGAAAGGGCTGGAACGAGCGCACGAAACGGTACGAAACGCTCGGCGGTGGTTGCTTCCGGAGAAATGGCGCGCCGAGCTCGAGAAAAAAGAAACCACGCACGCGCAACCAAAGCACGTGTTGTTTCACACCGGCCTGGCTGGGGTTTCTTTGGAGCGCACGAGTAACAATACGAGTAAAAATAGTAGTACGGAGAGTAACAATAGTATTAAGGGTAACAGTGGTACTCCTGATGCCGAAACTAGTTATGACACCACCCTGGGCGGTTGGCGCGGGAACCGCGTGAAGTGCCTTCACGCGCACGTGGGCGATTATTTAGTCCGGGGGGCTTTCGCGAATCCAGTGGGAGACTTAGTGCTTAGGCGACTGCAGGACCAGGGGGTGCAAATAAACGGCACGGAGACGTGCTGGCGCGAGTGCGCGAAGAAGGAGCACGCGTAGGAGTTAAGAGCTACTTCTTTTTATCATCTCGAATTTTGAAACCAAATTCTCGGAGTGGATGACGAAAAGACGCACCATGACGCACAACGACGCGCACACAAACCATCGCGATGTCCGGTAAGAATGCTCGCGCGCGAAAGAAAAAGAGCGAGCGCCGCGATGCGAACGCGGCCAACGCGGCTAACGCGGGCGAGGCCATCCCCGGCCTTCTCAACGACATCGTCATCACGCACATTCTGAGATCTGAGCATTTCGACGATCCCGCAGACCTCGCACGGCTCCCAGCGGTGAGCCGCGCGATGCGCGACACGGTGGCGGCGACGGGGCTTGAGTTTGAGGAGCTTGATGAAACGCGTGCCGTGGAGCTCGGATGTTTAAGCGCGCTGCAGCGCCTGCAACGGGGAGGGCGCCTGTCGTGTCAAGAACTCCTTTGTGCGGCAGCGGCGAGGAGCGGACAGCTCGACGAGTTGAAGGTGTTGCGCGAGAACGGCACACCGTGGGATACGATGACTTGTTGGTATGCGGCAAGGGGTGGACAACTCGATGTGTTGCAGTGGGCACGTGCGAACGGATGCCCGTGGGACACAAAAGAGACGTGCTCGGCGGCGGCGTGGGGCGGGCATCTCGAGGTGCTGCAGTGGGCGCGCGCGAACGGCTGCCCGTGGGACGAGAAAGTGATGTTTATCGCCGCTGGATTTGGCCACGAGACGGTGCTGCGGGCGCTGATCGAGGCAGGCGCGGACGTCAACAAGGCAGCAGATGACGGCTGGACGCCGCTGCGCGTCGCCGCTTATAAGGGTCACGAGACGATGGTTCGGGCGCTGATCGAGGCGGGCGTGGATGTCGACAAGGCGAGGGATAACGGCGTGACGCTGCTGTCTATTGCCGCTCACGAGGGCCATGAGGTGATGGTGCAGGCGCTGATCGAGGCGGGTGCGGACGTCAACAAGACAAATGATCTCGGCGCGACGCCGCTGTACATCGCCGCTTTTCAGAGCAACGAGGCGGTAGTGCAGGCGCTGATCGAGGCGGGCGCGGACGTCAACAAGACAAATGATCTCGGCGGGACGCCGCTGTTCATGGCTGCTCGAACGGGCCACGAGGCGTTGGTGCGGGCGCTGATCGAGGCGGGCGCGGACGTCAACAAGGCGACGGATAACGGCTTGACGCCCCTGTTCGTAGCAATGAGTCACGCGGCGATTGCTCAGATGCTCAGGGATGCCGGCGCGGTGTGGTGACGGAAACGAGCCGACGCACACGCGGCCACGACGCGCGATGCGAGATATCCACGCGCGATTGAAATAAACCAAGCGGAGTACTACTTGTAAGGCCAGCGTTTAAAAACAAATTAAAATAAACTCGTCCATTAAACTCCTTTCAGGAACGGGTGCCCCAGCGCCTGCGCGACGGACGATCTTTTTTTTTTCTGTTGTAACAACCCGCACACCAGGTCCCACCCCTGGCCGTCGTTCGCGTCCAGGATCGCGAAATCGGGGTTTCTGTTTTCCGAAAGCGAGTCTCTCCACGCCTGCGCGTCGTACGCGTAGATATCCAAGTCCCGTTTCGTGCTCCCCGGCTTTCCTTTTCGAAGGGACGGACACGCCACCTGCAAAATCACCATACCGCACGAAAACGCATCGAACAAGTCTGGTTTCGCCTGTGCCCACCCAACCGAGCTTCCAAACAAACTCCCGACGCCTTTCACCGCCAAGTACTTCTCAGGAGGCCCGTACACGGGGTCGAACACGGTTTCGTCCGCGGAGTAGTTCGTGCCGGTTCGCAAATCGGCGGCGCCGCCCAAGTCGATCAACTTGATTTGTACTTTACCACCCCCAAAATCGATACCACTTTTCGCGAACAAGATGTTATCAGGCTTCACGTCCCGGTGGATGACGCCGTTGTCGTGTACCGATTTCACCGCGGTGAGGAGTTGCTTTGAAAACATCTTCACCGCTTTGGTTTCGTCGCCGACGCCCATCGCGGACTGTGATTGTAACAGAAAAGGGTCAGTCTTGAGTCTAAGGTGTACTGTATGGGCAAACAGTGCACTTGTGATATATTTGTAAGAGTTACTAGTACTGGCAACTGCTACATTCATCACAAGTAGTGCACTCAAAGAGGGGCAGTAAACAGTGTTGGGATTTGGGAAAGGCTCAATACGTACCGTCAATCCTCCGGAAGTTCCGCCTCCTCCAAACAACCCCCCAAAACCTCCCCCTCCCCCAGAAAGCACCGAGTCCAACGTCACCCGTCCCTCGTCTTTCCACACCAGGTACGCGTCCGCGCCGGCGACGCCTATGAACGGCGCCACCCCCTTCGCTGATTTCAGTCGCCGGTTCAAAGCGACTTCGCAGTCGAAATACTGATGAGAGATATAAAAAGAAAGTGTCAGTCTATGTTCGTAACTTGTATGAGCAAACAGTGCACTTGTGATGTATGTAGTATACTTCCTTTTAATGAGTGTAGTCAGTCGGCGGAATGCGGTAAGTGGGAAAGGCCCTTACCTTTTTCCCTGGGCCCGTGAGTTTGCGTTCTTTAAGGATGACACTCTGGCCTTTCATCGTGCCTTCAAACACATCCCCGAAACTGCCGCTTCCTATTTTCTTACCTTTGGTGATGCCTGACATGGGGATGTCTATTTTCACCGCGTCTCCGTCGGTGTCCGCTTGTTCGTAGTTGAACACGCGTAACGTGCTGGAACGTGATGTGCGTTTGGCCGACCTCGAACTGGAAAACACATGGGCAACCGGTCGGGACCCACTGGTGTGGGAACCAGTCCTCGAGGCCAACCGTTTGGGGTCAGCACTTGCGAACGTGAATACGCGCGCGGTCGCGGAGACGTGTGCCATCGCGATTGGCGGTCCACAAAGATTTGGAAAGGACGCGGCGGACGCGTGCGGTGCGCGCGCGGGATTTCTGAGCGGATGGTGTTTTATCCCTCTCGAGCTGTCGTGGCAGCAGGAATGAGCTTCAAGACGTCCTTGAAAGGTGCGTCGAAAGGTACGTGGCACTTGATGCGCATATTCGAAACGGACACGGTGTCCCGCAGTCGATGAAATAGGCCGCACGTCACACGATCTCCATATATCCCGAGTATCATAGTTGGATCGTAGACAACGACTTCGAGGCTTGCCCACGTGTGCCCCTTCCACGGCTCCCCACACTCCGTCGCGCCTCACCCCATGAGCACGATGTCTGTTTCGCTCGCGAGCATGCACGGCGTGGGCCTCGGCCGCGCCTCTTCGCGGAGGGCGTCCCCCACCGCGCACCTTCGAGGCGGACCTCGCGGTGTTTCCTCCATCGGCCGCCTCGGTGGCGCGAGAGGCCGAGGCCGTCACGCCCCGGTTGTGACCCGCGCCGCGGTGGACGCCACCGTGGCGTACGCGGTGGCGCAGCAGAACCTTGTTTTCGCCGCGCTCGTGGCGTGTGAGTGTTTGTACCAGGGGAGCAACCTGCCGGATGATTACAAGGGCAAACCCAGTCTGCCGCAGGTCGCGTTGCCGTGCGGTTTGTTCGCGGCAGCGTTCGCGCTGATCCAAACCGACCAGACCGTGTTGACACCAGGCGGGTTGTGCGTAGGCGCGGTGGCGTGTTTCTTTTCCGGGAAGTATTTCCTTGATAGGTACGACGCCATCGTACCCGACGGCATGGACTGGCCGGGGCCCCGGGTGTACCCCGGCACCGGGTTGATCTTTTCCCTGTTCGTGTTCCTCGCGAACGTCGAAGCGCTGCCGCGGATCTTGAATTAACCCCAACTATTAATCGGGAGGAGTGAGGGCTATTAAGGCAGACACTTAGGCAGCCTAATACGTGTCCGAACACACACGCACGGAACAGACGTGGCCTTTGCGCGCGGGAGTATCCGGGTTTTGAACGAGACCAAGTGAGGATGACGCGCGACGCGAGAAAATAGACACATTATTTATCCAAACGCGGAGAACGCAATCGACGACCCGCGACGCGAGAAAATAGACAAATTATTTATCCAAACGCACAGAACGCAATCGACACCCGCTCCGTCTCTCGGCGTCAAGGGGCGCGTAATTGTCCAAAGCGATAATACCTACGCGTCGTCAGAAAAGAAATACACGCGTGTTGGTCGCGTCGCCGTCTATCCACTCAAGAAGACGCACAAAAATACTCAGTACGGGTTCTTCGGCGCCGGTTTCCCTTCCTGCGCCGCGCCCGTTTGCTGGGTGCCGCAAAAATCGACGTACTTCCCGTTGCAGTACTGATTGCAAAAAAAGAAGAAGTCAGTCTCGTATGGGCAAACAGTCTGCTTGTGTTGCACGTAGTACACCGTAAATAGTCACCAGCGGGGCTTGAAACAGTGTCAGGATTTGGGAAAGCCCCGCACGCACCGCGTCCGTGTCGTACCACTTGTGTCCAAACTTCACGCCGTGGTCCATGGGTTCGCCGTTTCGTTTGAACTTCCGTAGGTTGGATACCTCGCCTTCCACTAACCCCAGGTTGACTGCGATCTGCACCGGGTTCAACGTGCCGCAGATGATCGGCAGGAAAAGCGCGCTCACCGCGCCGATGCCGCCCACGATGAACAAAACGACGTTGCCGATCACGCCGGAGTACTCGGGGCCGAAAAGGTCACCCGCGTGCGCGGGGGATGCGGCGGCGAGGGCGACGAGAGCGGTGCTGGCGATCAGCGCGTGCTGCTTGGAAGCCTTGGGGGCTTGGAGTTCCTGTGTTTTTGGGAGTGGAACCAGGGTCAGCGACGGGGATGGCTTCTCAATGAAGCGTCGAAAATGGAAAATCTGCAGTTTACACAATCCTGCGACTGCCGCGCCTCTGCAGATTTGGCAAATCGAGTGTGATTTTCTGTGATCGCAGGGGATGGATGACGTACCTTCTTCTGCGCCATGACGGTAACGCGGGTCTGTTCGTGTGTTGGGATTTGGGTTTGGACGGGGGGGGGTGACAGGGGGTCAGTCTGACGATCGAAACGCCCGGGTGCGGTGGATGTGGCGCGCCGTGGTCCGACCGTCCGGACGCGCGTCAAAGCCACACGGCGTAATCGCGGAAGGAAAATCTCTCTCGTAAGGGAGCGCCGCGTCTTGATCGGGACGTACCGCGCGGGCCGCGACATTCTTGGCCGCGGACTTGCGGGTCACGCGCGCGCGGGGCGCGACGGCGAGGCTGGGTAGGGCGGCGATGGCGTTCATCGTGGCGTGTGTGTGTGCGAATGGAGCCGCGTCGTGGGCGGGGAGGACGTTGCCCTTATCCTAAAGCATCTTATGGGCCACTTTACTAGGCTAGCGAGAAGAAGATGATGAAATCAAGCGTGAAGAACTCGTATGATGCTTCTCTAGGGATAAATACCCACTCCTCTCCTCACCCTAACAACGCGGCGACCATTCGGAACGAGGCTAGGCTTTTTTGTTCACGCGCAATCCAGTCTTGCATCTCTCCTTCCCGTTTCTCCCGCGAAAGTTGGTCACTGATTACCCACCCCCGACGCGCCGCCGCCGCGTTCCCCGCCCGCAGCGTTTCCAAACGTTTCACTAAACACAAACAAGTCTCCGCCGCCGCCTGCGCGGCGAGGCTGGCAGGTGATGTCCCTTTAGGGTTTACGTGCCCCTTAGGGTTTACATGTTTAGGGTTTAGGGGTTCAGGGCCCGTGTACGTTTGCTGGAACGTTTTAAAAGGACCACCGGACTCTTTTTTGGAAACGGCCGACGCGAACGCTTTCGCGTTTCCCACGTTTCGCGAATCAACCGTCACTTTAATAAAAGACCGTTCTCGCGGCGAGTTAGACCCCGAGTTCGTCCCTCGCAGCGATGTCACCGGACTCGGCTCACGACTGGTGGGCGGCTGCGGTTTCAAGTTCCGGCCGCGAATTGATATGCGCCCGCCTGAATAGTCCCCACCCGCGTCCGAGACGGGCGACGTGGGTCTCGAGTTGTTTTCGCGACGCGAAATATCAATGGAAAGGCGTTCCATTGACATGGACGACGCGGAAACGTCGGTCAGGGACTCCATGGATGACAAGTTGTTTGGTGACGCACTCGCGCTCGTAGCGCGCGCGGCGATATAATGCAGCGACGCACCGAGCTCTTTGGGGGTGTCACCTGAGGAGGTCGGTGATTTGGGAGGCCGCGGCGACGTCGGTCGAGCCGACACGTTAGTTTTCTTCGCGGCGGCGGTCGGCGAAGGCGCGTAACGCCTCGCGTCAACCACCGCGCGTTGCGCGGTTCGAGCCGCGTCATTCGCAGTGGACGCAGCCCGTTCCGCGCGTTCCACTAAATCGCTAGCCATCTCCACCAATTTTGTCCGTTCCGAAATCCAAACCGTTTTCTGCGTTTCGAACCCGTCCCGGAAAACGCTCGTCAACGCGTTCGTCGAGGATTGGATGGCGTTCGCGACGGCGCGGGCGTTATTCGTGGCGTTTTGGGGAAACGCTTCCGTGGGAAACGCGTCTGTGCGCAGGTTCGATTCCCGGAGAATCGTCGCGACGCGTAACTCGCCTTTCACGGTCTCAAGCTCCCGACGCACTTCCGCGGAAGACGCCTCTAACGTCTCTGCGCGCTTACTCGCCGCGTTCGCCGCCGCTTCGAACCGTCGCGCGTTGGTCTCCGCTTCCGTAGCGCGGAGCCTCGCCGTTTCCGTTTCCTGTGTCGAAACCTTGGTGTTCGCCTCTGCTTCTTGAAGCATGGCCTGGGCCATGTCAAGCGCGCGTACACTCTCCTTCCGTGCCTTCTCCGCGGCATCGCGCGCGGTCACCGCCGCTTTCGTCTCAAGCTCCGCCGTCGCGAGCGCCAGACGAAGTCGTTCCGTCTCCCTCGTGGTTTCTTGAGTCTTGGACTCACCACATACAGACACCGCAGCATCACCCAGAAAACCAAGCACCTCCACACTAATTTCATCGTCCAGAATCAGGGACGGGAAACTCTTGGAGTCGTCGTGGAAACTGCGCTCCGTCAAAAAGTTCGACGAAGCTTTTTTCGCGACGAAGGTCATCTTTTTGAGTTTTGGAGAGGGCGCTTGCGTACCGTTAGTTTGTTTCGGGGTATCAATAGTTGTTTCCCTGCCCTTCACCGAACCAAGCACAAGAGGTTGTTTCATCAAGTTGTTCCCGAGGCTTCCCAGTTTGGGAAGTGTGCGAGTAGGTCCGGCTTTTTGGTCGGTTCCATTGGCGTCCAAAGTTTTCGCGAGTTGTTCTTGTGTCGTTTTCTTCAAATCCTCCGAGAAGACGTCCTTCGATTCCTTCGCACAACCCGCATCCAGACGTACCGGTAACGCCGCCAGTCGCCCGCGTTTGCCCCCCGATTTGTGCGACTCGTTCGACTCGAGACTCGCCGACGACAGATTGGAGAAATTCAAAATGTCGTTTTCGTCGTTTTTTTCGCACGGCGTTTTCTTCGCAACCGAACCTTTCCTCCGCGAGTCCGATCTCTTGGAACGTGCCGACCTCGGTGAGGCTGTCGTGCTAGTCGCGTGCTCCAGGAGCTTCGCACCGGACTTGTTGAGGTCCGCGTTGTTCGTGACGTTACCGTTCACGGCCCTCAACGGAGTCCGGCCGAATCCCAAAGACACTGGCCCGACCGGTCGCGGTGAAGGCGAGCCTTTCCGAGAAGGCGGTCGAGGCGAGGCTTGCGGAAACGACCGGTCGTGGGTTCGTGTTGACACGTCTTTGGCGTCACCGGAAACGTCCGAGGCGAGGTCATCGAGAAACGCCTCTCTGGTTTGTTTCGCGTGCCTGCCAGTGGTGGTCGTGTTGCCATCCGCGGAGTGGAAGGAATTGTGCGGCGTGGTTTCCCTAGTAGTGGCGGTAACACTGGTGTCATTACCACCCGCGAGTTTCCCTCGTTCCAAAACAACCTTGCCTCGGAACACCGCGTCACACGGGTGGTCCCAGTCGCTCTCCCCCGTCGCGAAGTTGAAGTAATACACCTGCCCGTCCCCGGTGCGGCACGGTTTCCACCCCTCGGGAAGGCTCGCGCCGAGACCTTGCTTGGCGATCCACAGCAGACAGGCGTCCTCGGCCTGGGTGATCCCGAGCCAGCGCGCGTACTCAACGATTTCCTCGTACGCGGGCTCGTAATCGGAACCCGCTTCTTCAAGCACTTCCTGGTTGAACGATGCCATCGGGTCAGTTTTTCCCTTGGCTGTGTCATCCGACACGTCACCGAACACGCCCCGTGGCACGTCAACGCACGGCGCCATCAGGGCGACATGTGCGACCGACATCGCGCGCGTGAAGTGGTTCCGGGACGAACCGGAAAAACGGCTATAAAAATGTCGAGAGAAAAAACGCGACCACGATTTTCGTGAAATGATGACGAAGACTTCGTCGTTGCCCTCTTCACACTTCGCGCGGCGCCGACCGCCTGGCGCGATGGTCGCGGCAGAGTGTGATGGCGACGACGTGCGGTGGCAACACCCCGGGGCGCTTCGCGCGGCGGTTTTGACCGCGAACGGTGTCGGCGGCCGAGACCGCTGGACCACGAAACAGGGCATCGATTACTCATCGTTTCGTTTGGCGCTTGTCGGTGCGAAGGATGGGCGCGTGCGCAGAAAAGAGGCGGCACCTGCTGTGGCTGATACGACGAGTGCGTCGGCCTCATCGACAATGCCTGTAAATCGAGCCCAAGGTACCCCGGCGCCATCCAATGCCACCAGCCGCCAAAACGTCTTCACGCACGCCACAGTTGACGCGCAACACCAAATCTGCGACGCCCCGCAACAAACAAACGAAGCGAGCACTACTGGTGCCCGTCGCGCCGGCGTTACCGTCGCTAAATGGAGCCATCGTTCCGGACACCACGAAAGGAACACGGCTGACTCTACCTTTTCAGTAGCGCTAGGAAGAGCGGACGGGGTGGTCGAGATTCTTATTGCGTCTCTGGTGGATACGGGTATCTTAAACGAGACCGAAACGGATTCGTCGAACAAGTTTCGTTTAAGTACCGTCGCGACGCTTGTCGGGCACGTCACTCGAATCACGTCAATTGGCTGGTCCCCAAACGACGACCGCTTAGTCACTGGGTCGAGTGACGGAGAGGTTCGTCTGTGGAGCGCTGTTGCTACTGGGGATACCGGGGATACCGCCGGGGATACGGGACGTGTTGGGGATACAAACGGGGACACGACAAATAAATGGACGTGCGCTCGCGTGATTCGATGCGGCGAAGCGAGTGAGTCGTGTGATGGTTCCAAACCACCCACAGGTACCAGCACAAAAAACGCGGTACCCGTCGTGGGTGTCAATTTCCACCCAATGAACCCGAACGTCGTTTTCGTGGCGCGAGCCGCACGGAGTTTGTCGATACTCAACGCTAGCACCGGACTGACGTCGGCGAACGTGGAGTCGCCGGCCTGGATGCCGTCCCGGTTAAACACAATGTGTCTCGATTGTGTGGGTCGCAATGTTTTTTGCGGGGACACGGAAGGAAGGGTGTTGGTGGTTGAATACAAGCGCGCGGATTTGAACCAAAGCAAGCGGCGGCTGGGTTGGGGTACCAACCAAAAAAGTGTTTCGAACGGAAACACGGCGGTGAAGGAAACGGGCGCGGGGAATGAAGCGCCGCGCGCCACCGCCGATGCCGCGGTGTCATCCGTCGTGGACACTAATTGCCCATACGCCATTCCTTCCGATAACACACCTGAAGTTCCACAAACCAGAAAAGCTCGGTTACTCGACCAACTACGTTTCCACTCCAAACGCGCGGTCGAGACACACAAAGTCGGCGTGAAACAACTCGGGTGCGACCACGCACTCGTGTTCTCCACGAAAAGTAACCCACCCCCAGACGTCCAACACGACGGCGTCGGGGTGGTTTCCCTCGTATACGCCGGCTACGCAAGCGTCACCAGAGGTCCCGCGCTGTTCGTCTCGTTCGGATCAGGCGCGGTGATGGTGTACAAAGCCGGTTCGAGTGAGGTGTCATTCGTAACGACCGTTTCGCACGGTAACGGCTCGAGTCTTACCGGTACAAAAACGAAACCTAACCCGTCGGTGTCCAAATTCGCGCTCCAACCCGCGTTGCGCGTGCCGTTCCCGCTGTGGCCCGGAGCAAAAAAAGGGTTCATTCAAATCGCGCCCATCACTGACCCGACCGCCCCGGTACTGTGCGTCGCGTCAACCCGAAACGGACCGCCTGCGGTGTACCAGGTGCGTGTTGTGTTTCCCAAATCCGTCAACACTCTGTTTGCCGATTTTCCAGAGTAATTACGTAATACACAGTACGAAAGACTGACACTTTCTTTTGGAAACAATCACAGCTGCCGTCGCGGAACGGGGTACCGCCGATGCGGTCGGTGGCGTTACCGGCGACGGAATCGGCCGTGACTAAAGACACAGTGAAGGCGGACGACGAAGGCGATGGGCAAACTTCGAAGAGAGGTACCACAAACCCGGTCGCGTCAGTGTGTGCCTTCGACCCATCCGGCAACCGGCTCGTCGTGGGGTACGAAAACGGAGGCGTCCTCGTGTGGTCGAGGTGAGTGATTTGTAGTCGGCGTATTTTTAATAGCACTAGTCGGCAGTTGGTTCAACTTGTGATTAAATGCTCTATGGCAGTACTCTCTCCGCCTTCGCGACGCCGTCCACTAAACACTTCCCCATCGCTTCAAACCCGTCTGGGCCTTGCGGGTGCAGGCCGTCGGGCATCGCCGTTTCGCGGATTTCCGTACCGCGGGCATCCGAAACGCGTAGAAACGGCTCGGTGCACGGCTGGAACACCACGTTTGCGTATTTGGAATCGGTGTTTTGTTCGATTCTGTGTTTCACGGAAGAGTTTATCAAGTCCAAGGCGCCGGTCCAAATCGAAGGCTGCGCGAAACTACTTTTCTCGCCCCGCGGGGTTAAGCCCAACACGATGACTTTAGTGGACGGGTCTTGTGATTGTAAAAAAGAAATGTCAGTACAATGTATTGTATGGGCAATCAGGGAGGCGGAACGTGGTGAGTGGGAAAGCCCCGCACCTATCAACTCATCAACCAGCTCGTCGATCACGGTAACAATACCCCGGACCACTTGCGGTACCCCGACTCGTAGTAACGTCTCCACGTCTGCGTTGTTACTACAGCCGGTCTCGTACAACCCGCCGTTGACGTTTCGAATGGACCGGCTTAAATCGTTGGTACCGATGAGTAACGCGACGTACTTTAGGGTTGTTTTTGAGGAAAGGTCTTGAGTTTTTAGTGTTGTTTTCTCGTCACCAGCAACAGCACCCTCGCTTCGCGGAAACCCGCGGTTGCGCAACCTCCAAAGAAGGTTACCCGTGGTGTCCCCCGAAATTGCCAACGCTAACGGGTTCAAGTGCCCTAAATTTGCTTGCAAAACCTTCGGCGCGTCCGCGTATTTAGTCACCCGAACCCCCAAACTCGTACCGCGCCACGCCTCCGTGATGGAGTCGCCGAGTAACACCATTTTTACATCTTTCGCATTCTTCGCGTCTGTCGCCAAGACATCAGCGAACCCAACCCAATTCGTAGGGAACCCTTCCTCTGGATCCACCGGGTCGTCGAACGCGTCCGGTGCGTACAATGGGACAACGTGTTCCTCGGTCACGCACGTGTTTGCAGTTCGTGGAATTTGGATTTTAGTATCAGCGCTGATACTACTTGTAAAATCCAAATTCAGTTTCTCGGTCGCGTATGAAACGTGATTCTCGGTCGCTTTTGAAACGTGATTCACAACGGCACCGAAAGAACCGCCCAAAGCTTTCGTAGCATCCGCCATTCTCATCGCGGCTTCTTGGCCTTTCCTGGCGTCCTCTGGTGAGTGCTTAGTATAAGTCTCTGATTTTTCCTCAGACTGTTCATCAACCGAGCTGTTGTGTGTTGCAGCGGGTGGATTGCGACCCACGGTATTTTCGTCCGACGACGCCGCGACTTTTTCAAGCGGCGGTTCCTTGTACGACGACGGTCCAACATTTCTTTTCAGGTTCACCGATGGCATGTTTTCAAGCGCGCGCTCGTTCGTTTGGTTACTTCCAGAAGACCCAGACCCAGCGTCGACCAGGCAAAACATCACCACCATCAACACGAACGACCAGAACGCCATCACCCAGACCCGTCTCCGGTCGTTTGGGTCCCCAGGCCGGGGGGGGGACGGGAAACGGTTCACCACGTCCCCGAGCCGTGTTAAGAAATCGACATCATCCGTAATCGCAGCAACCGACACCGGGGCTCCCGACCTCTGCCTACTTTTAAAACACACACCCGCCCCTAGCGCCTGTGCCGATGGAAGCAACTGCTCCACATCCGACGTAGTGGCAGCACTACCCGCCCCGCGCCCAACTCCGCGCGGGCGGACCAACTCGATGGAGGTCATCGAGATGGAGCGGACGAAAGTGAGATGGATGAGAAACCGAACACTTGGCAAAATAAAAGAAACAACAAATCGTTGCATCCAAAAGTAGCGCGCTACCGCTTCGCCCGTACTCATCCCCCCTCGCTCATCACCCCCTAATCCTCCTACCACCCTATCCTATCCTATCCTTCCTACTCTCCTCAATCGTCTCTCCTGTCAGAAACATCCTTCACCGAAATCTCCACCGTTACCGAAGGTACTAAGTACGCGACAGTACCTCCGTTCATTCTCATTCCTCATTCTCATGCATCATCCGTCGCCTCCAAAACCATCACGCCCCCACGTTCTGCGCGAACCCCCCGAGTTTCTTCGTTGCCGCCGGGCCTAGGTTTTGAATGACCTCGGTCCATTTCTGCGGGCCCACCAGTGTTTCGTAGCCTTGCATGAGTTGCAACAAGTTCCCGTGCAAAGAAACGTCGCGCACTTTTTGCCAGCTCGCGATGGCGTGCAGCATCGGTATCAGTCCGTTGACGCCCCCCGCCGGGTTCAGTTGTACCAGCCGCACTAGGCCACCAAAAGCCTGTTCCTTCTCCACGCCGTCCCGCAAACGCCGTAACGCCCCGCACCAGGGCGTTACCAAGGTTTCAAACGATTGCGATATCGACTCAGGGCACCGCAGAGCGAACCGCCCAAGACTGATCGCCGCGTTTTCGCCCAAGCTTCGGTGCACCATGGTTTGCGATAAAACTCGCTGAAACGCGTTGACTAAAACCGACGCGTGCGGCCCGATTTGTGCCATGTCAAACGCCATGGCCATCTCCCCCGTGCTCCAGCACGCGTTGTTGCACGCGCCCATGTTGTACGCCTGCACCATCGTTGGGTCCAGTTGGGTCACCGCGCTTTGTATGATCCGGGGAAGAATCGGTAAAAGGTGACCGACCGCGTTGGGCGCCTTGGCGATGTCGCCAATCAACGCGAAACCAGATCTTCTAATACCGGGTGACCTTAAATCGGTAATCGCTTTCAAAATAACCTCCCGCGTACCGTCCGGATCCGCGGACACTAAAACCGCCGCGCCCTCAGCCACACCGTCCGCGATCCCGGAAAGCAAATCCAGCGTGCACACCACGTGGTCGGGTTCGTACCCAACCTCGACATCCGGGTTTGCTTCCTGCTGGTCCCGCAAAGTTAAAGCTCTTCGAGAAAGCTGCAACGCCCGTTGCCACATCGCCGGCGCGTATTCCTGCGATTGTAAAAGAAAAGTGTCAGTCTTGTATAAGCAAACATTCTGGGATTTGGTGAAATACAACACGTACCTGCGCAGCGAGGCCCACGCCCATGGTCACGGACGTGACGCACTCCAGGAGCTGGTACAAATCGGGCTGGGTGTCACCGCCTTGTTCCCACTTCTGTAACAGGGGGGAGAGCAACGCGGTCGCTACGGCTGGGCTTTTTAGAGAAGCCCCGGCGCTATCCGCCAAAGTCGCCACGGCGTCAAGCGCGCACCGCAAGTTCTTGCGCCCGTACGAGCCCACCGCCAGCCCTAAAGTAGTCGCAACAGGCTGCAGCCATGTCACGATGTCCTCCCTTGTTTCCTGTAAAAGCGTCGCAAGCGCGCCGCACGCGGCGGACTGGACGTGTTTGTTCTTGTCCCCGACCCTGGTTAACAGTCCGGCTAAAATCTTTTCAACAAACGCCCTTCCTTGCGGCGCCGTGGCGGGCAGCGGATCCCCTGGGCGCGGCGCGAACGCGAGCTGTACCGTCCACCGGGCGAACCTTGACAGGGTCCAGCAAGCGGTGGCACGCAACATGGGCCGCGGGTCGTCTAGTGAAGGCACTAAAAACTCGATGAGTTGCGGCAGAAAAGGCGTCAACCCCGCGTCGCACCCTTCGCTCACCGCGCCCACCGCTAAAATCGCGGATTCCCTCAAGCGCCAGTCGCTCTCTCTGAACCGCTGTTCCACGATTGGCAAAATCATCCCCAGAAGCTCGTCACCAAACACGTTGCTCATAACATCAAGCCCGTTAGCGCTGCTTTTCCGTAAGTTCCAACTCGTGTCGTCGTCCTCCTCGCCGGCGTCGAAGAAGTCGTCGTCGTTTTCGTTTTCGGCGCCTTCCGCGGTTTCGTCGCCGCCGAAGTCTTTATTTTTCGCGCCGCGGAAACTCGGCCGCACGTCTGTTGCGTTTTGCGTTCCGAAAAGGGTCAGTATTTCGGGCCAGGTGTGTATGAGTAATTACTCGGGACAACCGTCAAACAGACAGGGAGGCTATGATTTGGAAACCCTAAACCCTAAACACGTACCTTTGTCCTTGTCATCCGTGCCCGAGTTAAGCTCATCCTCCTCCGCGTTCAGAACCTCCTCGTCGTCCTCGGCGTACTTCATGTTCGTCAGGAGCATGGGGATCAGCTTGGGGGTAAACTCTCTCAACACCTCGACTGTGTCCCGCTCCAAGTCGGCTTCGCAAAACGCGGCCCAGAACTCGCACGACTCCAGCGCCACGTCTTCGTCCCCGTCGCTCGTTCGGTCGATCATGTACGCGATTACCGCTCGCATGTTCGGCGCGAGTTTCTCGGGGGCTCGGTACAACAAAGACACGATGCCTACGCAAACCTCTTTCCGGACGGACCCGTTCGTGTCCATAGCTAGCGCGAACAGGGCTTGAAGATACGCATCCATCACGTGCGCGTGCGATTGCGGCCACGACGGTACCATGAGGTTAATCGCGCCCAACGCTTTCGCCCGCGCGTTGGCGTCCGTGACGGTACCGACGAGCTGCAGTAACTTGGGCAACAGCAGCCCCGCGGGTGAGCCTTCCTGCATACCCGCATGTGGCACGTCAAGACGCCCGTTGAGCTCCTCGCATACCTTGTACACGGCGTCCAACCCGCCGTCCAGCGCGTTGGGATCCGCGGAAGCGGTTTCGATTGAGATTGCGTTCGCTAACGCCGGGTACACCTCGGGCCACCCCGTCGGGCCCGCGGCTCTTGTGATCATGGATATGCAGGTTCCGACGGTGTGCCGCAGGAACTTTGACGGGTGGTTGAGCGCGCTCAACAAACTTCGTTGAATGAAAACTTTGTGTTCGCCGGACGCGCCGTGCCAGCCGGTTTTCAGGTTGTTTTTTAGCAATAAGCCGGCGGTTTGCCGTATTTCGTCACCCACACCGTCTCCCTTTGTTAAAATGAAACTCAGGTAGTTGTTGAAATCGGGGACGCTGGCGCACTGCTGAAGACGGGTGTACATCTGTTGTTTAGGTGAGGGGTAGTTCGGTCCGAAAATAGGAAGAGCAGTTCGTGGAGTACGTGGGGTAGGGCACGGGGCGGGGTCAGTCTCTTTGCGTTTCGTTTCAACACACTGGAAATGGATCGTAGGTGTGAAAACTCACAAGACCTTTGTCTAAAAAACAGGCGATGATTGTTCCTTCGGCCTTGCCGATCCGGTGGCGGATGGGAAGCACCGCGACGTGTGGGTGTCGTTGTGTTGAACCGCGATCAACCCGGATCAACCCCGACCCGTCCGTCAACCCTAAAACCCTAAACCCTCCGTACCTGCTGCTGGTTCGCCCCGGGCTGGCGGTACTCCGTGAGGAGCTGCAAGATTTGGTTGATGCCTTCCTGCTGCGGCGTCCACATCGTGGGCGGCGGAGGAGGCGCGGCCATTCTCGCCGAAAACGCGCGCACGTTCCGGTATGTGCTGACACAGTGACTGGCGGTTCCGACCACGTCCTCGCGCGGCGGACGGCGGGAGTGTGCACGGGAGGAACGAGGCGCAAGTGCGGCGCGGAGCCGACTGCGGGCTGATGGGGATTCATGAGGGGACACCGCTGATCGCATCGGCGCTCGCTGGTCTCGCAACATCGAAGCAGTCCTCAAAATCCCGCACGGACAACACCCGCGTGTGCGTGACTCTCGCCCGTCGCGAGCCTCGGATTCGGCTCTCGAAAAGCGTTTTGCGTTTCTTTTTCGCCTTCGTCGTCCGAAAGGGCACGTGTCACATCTCTGGCGCGCAAAGTCGTTCTCCGCGCCATGCCCCAAAGCGCCCCGCCGCCCGTCGCGACGCGCGGTCGCGATGCCGTGACCTTTATCGTGACCGTCGCCACCGCGTCATACGTCCTGTGGGTTCTCGCGGTGCGTGTTCGACCCGACTCGTCTGGTCCGATGTCCGCTCACTGCCTATCGACCGAAACGACCTTTCCACTTAAAGCACATCGGACCGCGCGACGTGCTCCCTTGGACGTGCCCCCTTCTTTCCCGAATACCTGTACACGAAACACGCGATGACCAAAGCTCAATCCACCCCCACCCCACCCCACCACCGCCCCAGGGAACCGTCGCCTGGATCTCCCACCTCGGGCACCGCGCGGCGTGGCTTCAGCGTTTTCTGCTCGCCAAAGGGTTCCCCAGCAACGCGCCGACGAAAAACTTGGCGACGTTTTTCATTGGCAACGTCCCAACCGCGCTGGGGTTCGTGTTGCCGCACTCGCTGTTGCCGCCGAAGAAACTGTACGCGCTGATGCACAGCTGGGGCAAGTCGGAACTCGTACACTCAATACCCATAGCAGGCCCAGTCGTGACGCACTTCCTGCGTTTACCGGGAAGCGGGCGGCTGGTGTACAACGCAATCGCGGCTGGCACGTTACACTTTTTGCTGTTTCACTTCGCGCCGTTGGCGACGCCCGTCGTCGCGGTACGTAGTCTTGTATTTCCCAAATCCATCTCCCTGTTTGCCGATTGTCCAGAGTAACTACTCACTCACGTTACGAAATACTGACACTTTTCTTTTACAACACAGGTGCTTCCTTTTCCGAAACTAACGCACGTGTGCCTGTCAGTCGGCTTCCTTGCCTTTGCTATGCTTTCCATGGTGTTCGAACCGGAGACGTATGGCTTGCTAGGCGTGGGTCAAATTCTGAAATGGTCACCGCGATACGCCACGCCGCCGCCGAACAACATGGACGCCATCACGTGGATGGGGGTTAACTCGTGGCGCGGAGGCGTGAAGGTCGGGGGTTTGCTGTTCAAAAACAAACCGGGCTTGGCAAAAGCCTTCGGTGGGGCGTGCTTCGTGCTGTTCACTGGAGTCAGCATACTGCCCGCCACCCTGACCTTTGGCGACTGCTTAACAAGAGGCGTCGCCGCGTTTTATTTAAGGCGAAGAAGCAAATCCTTTCGAAAGTGGGTCGCCTCAGTGGAAGGCGCGCACTTGATGACGTGGGCGATTCGGGGGTGCTTGTTAATGGCCGCGTTTCGAGCCGCCACGAAAGTTAACGTCGAGGATTTGGAGAACATGAAAACCGCGCTGAAAGAGAGTTCTTCTTCCTTGTCCCCCCTCAACGCGATGGCGTGCGCGGGAGGAACCGCGCTTGTGTTAAGGCTCGCCGAGAACCACGGCGCGAGCGGGGACGCGAAAAGGGACAACAAAAAAAAACAGAAAACGGACGAAAAAAACGAAGACGACGAAAACTCGGAACTTCCCGTCGTCGAGGTTTCTTTCGCCAGCGACGCTGGCGTGAAGCCTGGCGAGGAAACCAAGTTGCCGCCCGTACGTCGCGTTGGGAGGTTGTCATCCGAGATAATAAGTTGTTAACTTGCTTAGTAGTGACTACGTAGGGAAGCCCGATGACGGGGCGTTCTTATTTTTGGAAATACGCAAAAAATGCTCTTTGTTTTTGATACCACGTACTCGTATTCCACCGTTAACGTCCACTCGACTCTCCGCCACTACTCATAACAAACCCCGCAACGCAGTTACTACTACTACTTCCCTTTCTTACCAAACCGCCCTCCGTTCCGCGCACCTATTGGTGCCACCCAGAGCGGCACGCCCCACCAAACAACCGGCCCGCTTCCGAAAACGGTTCGCAAATGAAACGTCCCGATTTTCGACCACGGCGGCTGGCCCGCCGAGCCGGTCACGCATCCGCAGGTGACACAGTCGAGGCAGTCAAACACAACAGGACAGCTTCGTTCAATTGTTTTGAAAGGGGAAAGCTTCCGTTTCACGAATTGACTGGCCTTCAACCGTAACTTCTCATCGCGGAAGTGGCTCGTAGTAGTACTACCGGTTCCACCGCCGAAAGAGTCTTTTGTGTTGTCGTACTCGTCCTGTCTGCTGGTGCATGAATTTTTCCGCTTCAAACTCTCCACGTGCGTCTCCCCTGCCGCCACGCCTTGCACCGTTACCACGAGAAGCAACCCCGTGGCGATCGCAATCAGGCCGCCAACCATGAGCTGCCAGCAAAACCACCCCACCCAATCGGGCGATTCCGCGAACGCCACGTTTATTATTCGGGACACGCCTCTCGCGGCGAAATAAAACGTGTGCGTGGCGAGTGATAAAAAACCCCGCAACGACCCAGCCTTGATCGTTTCCGTCACCGACCCGGGGTTCGGTCCCACCAAGCTCGACAACCAAGAACTCCCGAACACCCCAGCACCGGCCTCTACCTGACCATACGCGTCTGCCCAGCCCCAACCGAAGTGCTTTTTACTGCCCAGGGCTACCCAGAACGCGCGAAGCGAGACCGAACCTTCCCGCGAAACGTTTGCCAAATAAAAACAAAGCGCCACCCCGAAAAAGTTACCCGCGGAGACGTACGCCGTGAAGAGTAAAAAGTGCCGCATCGTGTCCGCGCCGACGCAGTTACCCAAAAAAGGGCAGTGGTGGTCCATCCCCACCACACAACTTCGGCAGGTCGAGCAGTGGTGCGACCCGTGTGGTTTCGCGGACGCGCAAGGAACGCACGGCGCGCACTTCGCGAAGACACCTCTTTGGATGGAAGCGCTGTTTTCTTTATTTCCGTATTCTTCGGCAAGTTCGCGCGAAACGGAATCACCCGCCCGCTCCGCGTGCCTTTTGTTTTGCCCGTCCCCTGTTTCACCACTAGTATACGCCCCTCCGTCCTCTCTGAATGCCACCGGTGTGGGAAAGGCCTCCACCGCGCCCGCGTGTCTTGTGACGCACAGGGCGTAGTTGAACAACACGTTCGCCGTGAAGAAAAGCGTCACCGCGACGATTGTGACAAACGCGCATCCCGAATCTCGCGCCACCACCGGTGCCAGGTGTGCCACTTGTGCCCACCCGATACTGGCCGTGATGGAAACAACCCCCACGACCAACACCCGGCCGCCCCACCGTTGGAACACGTGCCCAAGCACGGCGTGCCGGGATTTCAACCTCGCCGCGCGGGCGCTTCCAGTTCGCATCGCGAAAAGCGCGGCCGGTTCATTAATCGCGAGACACCAACTGCATTTGAACTTCGGAACGTCCGCCCCGGACGCGAGCTTCGGGGGATGAAGAAAAACGCCGCACCCCCAGCACGCGCGTCCCGATGACCCGCTCGGTGCCACGGACGCAGTCTCCGAGGACCAGGACACCATGCCGCGCGGCGGGGAATGGGGACGTGCTGGGGATGAAAACAGAAGTCTCATCGTTCGGCGAAAACGAAAACGAAAAACAACCCAAAGCTGGAACCCATTGGAACTGGAGAAGGCCGCCTGCATTCCGTCGCGCGCGCGCTTCTTGTGCTGGCGCGCGAGTGAAATACCTCGCACCATGGACGCGGACGAGCTTTTCGCGCGTCAGCTTCAGGAAGAAGAAGACCGCGCTTCGGTTGTTGAACTGATGCGTGCTGAATCGGCAGCTTCGTCGTCGTCACAACGAACCGAGTTCGCCAAACGTTTGGACGGAGGCTACCGCACGGTGCTCGCGTACGGAAAACCCGAAGCACGCGCGGTCGCGTTGGCCGTGATTCCCCTCGCAAGGCTGGAACGGGAAGCGGACGAACTCGTGGCGCGAACCGCAGGGAAGGCTTCCGAAGTAGGCACCACTTCTGGGGATGATGGCACTTCTGGGGATGAGGCATCGTCATCGTCTGAAAAAACAGTACCCATCTCTCGCGCCGACGCCGTTTTGCGTCGCCTGCTTTGGTGGTTCAAAGACGAGTTCTTCACCTGGTGCGACGCCCCAGTGTGTGTCGCGTGCGGCACTGCGAAGCCCACGCCAATAGGCACAGGCCAGCCCACAGTTGATGAGTCGAAACACGGCGCGTCGCGAATAGAGTTGTTCAGATGCGTGGCAGGTACGTACTACATACAGCAAACGCGCACTGTCGGCCCGATTACTTCTCCCTGTTTGCCGATTGTCCAGAGTAATTACTCACACAAGTCATGGTCCCGACTGACACTTTTCTTTTCCACCCACAGAAACCTGCGGCCGTGAAGTGCGGTTCCCGCGGTTCAACGACCCAGTTAAGTTACTCTCCACGAAAACCGGCCGGTGCGGCGAGTGGGCGAACGCGTTTACGTTGCTCTGTGTGTCGTTAGGGTACGAAGCGCGGTGGGTACTAGACTGGACGGATCACGTGTGGACCGAGGTGTGGAGCGTTCACCAAAACAAATGGCTGCACTGCGATTCGTGCGAAAACGTGTGCGACGAACCTTTGCTTTACGAAAAAGGGTGGGGAAAAAAACTGAGCTTCGTCGTTGCGTTCGGAGTAGACAACGTGTGCGATGTTACGCGGAGGTACATTATTGATCACAAGGGCAATGAGACGAGAAGACGTGCTCTTTTGAGTGGTCCGGGGGACGAACAGTGGCTCGTTGAGACCATCGCAACGGCCCGTTCTGTTTCGAGACGAATGTGTAGCCCTGCACGAGCGAAAGTCTTGGCAACACGCGACGCGCGCGAAGCCTCCGAGCTCTCCGGAACAGCGATCGTCGACGCAACCGGAATACGCGAGGAAACTTCTTTGAAAGGACGCACCACGGGCAGCGTGCAATGGCGCGCGGCTCGAGGTGAGCTCGGGGACTTGGCAGACGCAGAGAAGCTGGCACTACGGGTGAAGGAGGCACTTCAGGAAACGAAGGCTGATTTGGAGAAACAGTTGCTGCCTAAAGGAGACAAGGAGACGACGAATTTGACAACGTCGGCTGCTTTGGCGAAACCGAACCGTGAAGGTAAAACCGACCGCGTCGCCGAAGCGGTTCGGTTGGAGTTTACGCGCCTCACCGCGACCGACCGGGGGATGTCCCCGAACGAAGCCGCGGCGAAGGCGTTGAGTACGGTGCGAAGAGCGCTACGGGTAAAGGGTAAAACAGGTTGTACTGGTATTAGGAGTGATAGGAGCAGTGTGAGTAATTAGTCGCCTTGTTTTCAAAAACGTCGCAATTAAGAGGACTACTTGTTGAATTTCTTCTTCTTCAGCGCCTTGGCGCCCTTCCCCCCCCCCTTCGCCTTTGAGTTTTTCAAGTGTTTCGGCTTGGAAGGTTTTACTTTTTTATCCGCCGCTTTCAGGGCGGCGCCTTGCAGACGAGAAGCGCCTTTGTTATACTGCTCCAACGTGTTCCTCCCGCCGTCCCGGTCTGCGGCTTTGACGTAATCCTTACCGTCCCGCCCGCCACCAAGGGGTTGCTCGAACCCGAGCTCCAGCTCAAACTCCTCTTCTGAAATTTTCCCCTTTTTCAGTTTCTTCAAAGCCCGGTAGTCGTCGTTGATGTCATCCACGTCCTCCCTGAACTCCTGCTGTCGCCGTTTCGTCGCGGTCTGTCGCTTTTCAAGTCGCAAACGCTCAACTTCCTTCACAGCGTCTTCTCGTTTCTTCTTCTCCCGCGCCGCCTTCCCCGAACTCTCGGTGGCGGTGCCGTTTAAAACCGCGTCTGCTTTTTCCTTCGCAAGCACCGCGTTTGCGATTTTCCGCGCCTTCTCCCGCGCCTTCTCGTGGTACGGCACGGAATCCGGGTTAACGCTAGACTCCACGAAACCGGAGGTTAACTGTGATTGCAAAATAAAAACGTCAGTCTTTCGTAATGTGTATGCGTAATTACGCTGGACAATCGGCAAACAGTGTGTCAGGATTTGGGAAACGCGCAATACGTACGTGTTTCGGCGCCTTGCGGATTTCCTTCATCCGCGGAAGCCGCATCAACCCCATCGCGTTCGCCAGCTTGGTGAGGTGCAACTCCTTGTGCCGGAAAATAAAACGGCAGTGGTGCTCCTTGTACCCGCGCATGTACGAAACAAACGCGCGCGTGCCTTTCTCCATGGCCTCACGGTTGCGTTCGGCGTGCGTGCGTAGCCCTATGTTCAAAGCTTGCGCGCCGGAAAGCGCAGCCTCGTCGATTTCCTCGTCGCTTTCGTCGTCGACGGATTCCTCTTCCTCTTCCTCTTCTTCTTCTTCGGCACCGCCCCCCTCTTCGTCTGTTTCGCCTTCGTCGCCATCTTCGGATCCCACCAAGTCATCCTGGTCTTCGCTTTCCGACGCATCATCTTCGTGTTCGTCCTCATCATCCCCTTCCAAAGCTTCCTCCACAACTTTCTTCTCCACAACAACCTTCCCCTTCTCCCCGTCAAAAGGGTTCACCTTGATGTGCCGCACCAGAAGAAACTCGACGTAGCTTGCTTCGTGCGGGGCCAGGTAAATCAGCGCCGCACCGGGTCGTCCCATGCGCGCGGTTCGTCCCACTCGGTGTACGAACGCAGCCGGGTCTTGGGGTGCGTCGAACTGTACCACCCAGTCCACCCCGGGAATATCCAACCCTCTTGCCGCGACGTCGGTGCACAACAGCACGGCGCCGTTTTTTGATTCCGCGAATTTCGTCAAAGCTGCTTCCCGCTGGCTTTGTTTCATCTTGCCGTGCAGGGTGATGACTTCGCAGTGCCCTTTAACTTCCGCGGGCCCGCCAGGTTCCAACGCAGTGGCAAAGTAATCAACACAAGCGCATGTGAGGAAATACGCGATTACCTTTTTGTTGCGGGCGTGGCGCGAAAGCACTCCTGGAGTCGTAACAGTCCCCGAAGAACTCGTTTCTGTTTTCGGCAAATCGCCGCGCAAAAACGCCCGCAGATGCCACAGCCGTTCGTCGACGTTACATATTTTGTAACTCAGCTCAAGCTGCGCGGGCAGTTTGCCTCGCGCCGCGGCACTAGATGCGGGCGCGCCCGCTTCCCGGGCAGCAGCCGCGGCGGCTTGAGACGCCGCGTCTCTGACTGTTACTCTGACCGGGTTCCTCAAACCCGCTCGAGCTAATTCCTCCGTCTCCTCCGTTTGCGTCGCGCTGAACAGTCCCGTTCGGCGCTGTTTCGGCAGTCTCAGAATGATGTTGTTCAGCGTTTTAACAAACCCCATGGACAGGAGCCGGTCGGCTTCATCGAGAATCAGCAGCTCAACACGTTTCAAACAAAGCGCCTTTGACCGCACCATTATGTCGTCCAACCTCCCGGGCGTGCCGATCAGCGCGACCGCTCCGTTTTGGTAAAAAGTCGCGACGTCGAGCGCCACGTCCGTGCCGCCCACTAACAACATGGCCCCCGCTTTGCACGTTTCTTTCGACACGGACTCCAGGAAAGGCACGCACACGTCGTAGATTTGTTTCGCAAGCTCCCGGGTGGGTGAGACTATAATGCCACCCACGCTGTGTTTCCGGAACGGCGTCTCCGCCCGCGCCAAGATCTCAATCATCGGCAACACGAACGCCAGCGTTTTCCCCGAACCGGTACACGCCTCCACCGCGACGTCTTTGTTCCCGGCCAGCAAACCGATTGTGGCGGCCTGAACCGGTGTTGCTCTTTCGAAGCCCTGCTGCCGGAGTACTGCTAGGGACTCATCGCGAAGCGGCGGCTGCAGGTACTCGAACTTCGGGCCGTCCGCAGGGCGTTGCTTTGGGATTTTGGAGGCATCCTTTTTGGACGCATCGGCCGCATCGGCGGCGGCGGTGGTTTTCGCGCCCATCGCGCACGGGGCGGCTTCCGGGTCTATAACTCAGGAAAGCGCACACACACACGGCCAGCGGGTGAGGAGTACGTGCTCACCGAACGTGAAGCCGGGACTTAACACAGTTTCCTGGTGGCGCACGCGCGTGGCGCGTGTTGTGGAGCGCGCCGCCGCCCACGCGGACAGAAGCAAAACGACGCGCTCGAATAAAATTTTGAGAAGAGTGCCCAGTCTCGGAACTGCTGTCGTCACTTCCCAGAAGCAAATCTGGTCACTCCCGGGCCGCGCCCGTTCGCACTGAGTGGCCCTCCCGGGCGCACACGTCGCATGCGCGCGGCGGGAACACCCTCCACGTTTCCAAACGTGTCGTACCGCACTGGTTTTCGTGGACGGCCACGGAGTTCGCAGCGCCCGTCCGTCATGGCACGCGGTGGCGAAAACGCATCACCGCGAACGAACGTCGCGTCCCCAAAAATAACCAACCCCGCGTGGCCATCCCCCACCGGGCGAACCCTACTGTTCATCCACGGCTGGCCCGACCGGAACGAGCTGTGGGCGCCGTTGATTTCTTTGTTGACGAAACAAGGACACACATGCGTGTGCTTCGCGTTGCCCGGGTACCCCGACGGGAGCGTCGACCCGACAAAAAAGACACCCGACTTTGACGACGCCGTGCGCGATTGCGTCCGCGCGATTCAACGCGTCACCGCTGCGAGTACTGTGAGTACTACGTCGATTGCTTCCAGGTCGGTTTCGAGTCATCCTCCACAACAAAAGGTAACCCTGGTATGCCACGACTGGGGCTGCGTGGTGGGTTATAAACTGGAAAAGCGCTACCCCGAGTTAATCGAGGGTCTGGTCGCGCTGGACGTGGGCGGCGACGCGAGCGGTCTGTCTAAAAAAGAACAATCGTTCATCGCGGCGTACCAGCTCTGGCTCATCGCAGCGCATGCGATAGGCGGCAGGGTGGGGGACTACATGACCACAAAGTTCGCGCGAATTGCGGGAGCACCGGTGACGACTGGTGTGAGCAATCAGTCACAGAAAAACGTTATTGTCTCTTCCAAACTTAACTGGCCGTACGTCGCGTTTTGGCGGGACGCGTTGTTTCCTGGAAAGAAATACGAAAACGGTTTTGACGACGCCGGCGACGCACCGGTGCCTGCGGAACACACGAGTGGTATTGGTAACAAGTCTCCAGAAAAAGAAAAACACGAGAAATCAGTTTCAACGCCTTCCTGCCCTACCCTGTTCGTGTTCGGCGGCGCCAAGCCGGTGCGGTTTCACTCCCAGAAATGGATCGACGCTGTTTTGGAGAAAAAAAAAGTCAACGGGAGCGATGTGATCGAAATCGAAAACGCGGGACACTGGTTTGTCGTGGAGAACGTGGACGAGACTTTCGAGTTGGTTGAAAAGTGGCTCAAAGAAACCAGAGCCGACTCAGGAACGGAAACACAAGATGTGAAGATACGTAGCTCGCTGTAAAAAAAAGGAATGAGTCCTACCACATCGTCTCGAAAGCGTCTCGAGGTCGTCTCGAGGTCATCTGGGTCTCTGGGAAAGGAAAGAATCGCTCGCTCACCTCCACACCCCCGCGTAGCACCCCTTCAAACCGAACGCCAGGGGCCCGCCTGTGACAAGAAGCCTGGTACCGGTCGCGTCCCACGCGTGCGCGTAGCACGCGTTTCGTGAGGCGTACCACCCGTCGTCCACGTGCGCGAAGTGTTCGCGGAAAACGTCGTCCTCGCGGTCCAGGAATCCGTCGCCCAGTCTGAGGGAAAGGGTTCGGGTTTGCGGAGACGAGTTGACGGTTTGTGTTTGAGTTAATTGAGTGGTGGTCGTGGCAGGTCGCGCATCACGAGATTCATCGACGGGATTGACCCAACCACTCGCTGTTCCCCTGCGTAGTTCCAAGACACTCGGGAGTTCCTTCTCGTCGGTACCTTCAAAGGGAATCACGACTCGTTCCGAGAAAGCGTCTTCGTCGTCGTCGTTTTCAAAACAACCGCGCGACGAAGCGCCGCCGGTTCCAAACCTTCGCGTGTCCGGCAAAAACGCCCCCGCGGTGACGTCGAAGAAAAGAACATTTCCCCCGCCCCCACCCACCGTGAGTAGCGATCCAGACTTGCCATACGACAACGAACGCACGCCGTCGCAGTCGCCGTTCGGGAGTTTCTTTTCCGTGATTCTTCCCGAAGAGTTTTCGCGTGAGTCAACAAAAGCCACGCAGTTTTGCGACCCCACCGCCACGTGCGTCCCGTCCGTGGCTAAACAAACCAGCTCCTTCGTGGACCGTAACTTTTTCGAGTCCGCAACCCCCATGGTGGCCGGGTCCGTGAACTTCAGGTACCCGTCGGTGGACAAACTCACGAGTCGCTTCGCGTCGAACGCGTACGCCACGTCGCGCACTTTTTCCAAATGCGCGCGAATCGTCGCGACCGGCGTGGTGATTTCGCGAACCCTGGGTGGGCTTTGGGAAGCGCTTGTTCCGCCAGAAACGTTTCCTCGCGGAGGAGAGTACTGCGAAACCTCGGAAGGTACGCTCCAGATCTTGACGGTTTTGTCCCTCGATGCGGACGCTACTAAGTTGTTGCCGATCCAATCGAGGCCGAAAACCCAATCGCGGTGCCCGACGAGTAACGCGGAAGGGGCGAGGGTACCCGCGGGGGTGGCTTTTTCGTGTGATTTTTTTTGCGGTGCGTCGAATCGATCGGCCACGGAAAACACAGCCACGTCGCACGGATTGTTTCCCCCAGTCGCTAACCGCGAGCCACGCGGGTTCAACGAAATAGCATGTATGCCGCAGTTCTCAAACTGCGTGGTTTGCGTGTCAAACGCGGCGTACGCGTTCGCCGTGTCGGGCGCCGCGAGCTCGTCATCACCAGTATCCATTGAATCGTCCATGGAGTCAGAAGGTGAAAAGTCAGAGTGGCGTGAAAAACCGTCTCCGTCACCCTCCTCGCTGCGCGTTCCAAGCGAAAGCGAAAACGCAACCGGGGCTGGGGCTTCCGACCAAGTCACCAAACTCGTCTCCACCCGCATCAGCGCGTGCGCGCTCGGGGCCGAAGAAACCCGGGTCAACACGTCCCCGGAGTAAAACTCGCGAGTGTCGTTTGTGACGATTGGAGTTCTTTGCGTGCGCCGCGCCCTGACCGGCAAGGCGAGGTTTCTTTTCGGAAGCGCGACGGTTTCGCTAACCCCGGTCACCGCGTCGACGATCACCAACGCGTTATCTTTCGTTCCGAGCACCACCCTGTTGTGATCCAGCCAGCTCGCGGCGAAACACTTGTCGAAACGGGAAAGGAGGGAAGGGGGCATCTCGTGCGTCTGGGAGTGGTGGGAAATTGGGAGGGGGTTAGGAGGCGGGATTGGTTGGGGTTTGTGAACGGGAGCGGAAAGGAAATCTGAGACTGTCAGAAATCTGTTAGAAATCTGCATCGCCAAAATTTCATTTCGTCTCCCGCGCGCGGCCAACCCTACAAGTTTCGTGGCGACGAAGCGAGCGTTTGGTGGTCACGCGGTCTTGGGTAACGTCGACGCGTGGTACTGACGCGTGTCGTGTACGAACGTACCTGGATGGTATACGGTGCGCGAGTCGCGAGAGCTTCGCGAGAGACACTGCGGTGGGTCAGAGAGCGGGTGAGGTTAGTGGATCTGGCGGGTCGTTGCAGCGAGATTTGGCAGCGAGATTTGGCGAAAACTCGCGGGAAAGTGCTGACACGACGAATTTGTGTGTGGTCGTACCGTGCATCTCTGCGAGTGAACCCGCTGCCTCCGCGTTCGCGCGTGCGAAGGTACTCCGCTAACGCGAATGTGTCGGCACGGTGTGCGTGCCTGCGAAGGAAACGTGGGTAACGACACGGAGGTTAGTCGGCGGTCGCGAGGCGAGACAGAAGAGGTGGCGCGAGAAAAAAAAACTGGCGCGAGATTTCCTTTCCACGATTCGGTCGCGCGACGTACCCTCGTGTGCCGCAGTGCTCCGGCGTCTTCGGTTCCGTGTCTCGCGCACGCGCGCGTGTGCCAACCCGTTTACCGCGCTCCTCGCGCTTACGCTTCACGAGCGCGGCCTCGCTCATGTCGGCGCGCACGTGCCCGGCACTCTGGCGAGATGAGGAACGCAGGATGGAAAAAGCCAATTTTGACGTGACTCGAGCGCGGAGCAGATTCTGCAGATTTCAGAGAGGTGGCCAAAATGTTGATACCGTACAACCCACTCGTCTATTACCTCGCCGCGGCGTACGGTTTGCCATAGGCTACGTACGGCTACGGCTTTACACGTATACACGGGCTCGTACACGGGCTCGTACTGGGATTTCGTACACCTCACACCTTTTGCAGTTACACCTTTTGCAGTTACACCTTTTGCAGTTACACTTTACACCGACACGCTTACCGCGGTGGTGTCGTACACGCCGTTGACCGTTTTGGTTTTCGCGCGCGCCACTAAACCCCCCGGCACTCCTCGCGAGTCGTGCGGAACCCGCACGGCGTTGTTTTTCCGCTCCGTTTCTTTTTTCGTTTCAGCGGACTCCAGGGAGTGCGTGCTTTGCGTACTCGCGCTTCGCCAAGCGCTTTTCTTGGCGCACGTCACCAACACGAACGTCGTTTCCACGACTTGAACCTCGCACCGCTCTAAATCCTTTGCCTTTTGGAACTCGCGTTGCACGCTATTGGCGTCCCAAAATGGCAAAGGTGATAAACTTTCCTTCCGCGTATCGTGGTACGAGCTCGAATCAATCCCGCTTTTTCGCATGCGCGCCCTGGACGCTTCGTCCAAGCACGTCGTCGTGGCGACGAGCGTCGCCCCCGGTTTCAGCGTCCGCGTGACTTCCGCTAGGACTTTTTGAACATCGCCCCAGCGGTGCACCGCCCCGGCGGCGTGCGCGGCGTCGAACACGGAGTCCTGGAAAGGAAGGTTGTGGTAGTGGGCGTGCACCACGGCTACCGAGGTACCGGCGTTATCACCAGCTTTTCCGGAAAGTGACGACGACTGAGTGTAATCCAACGCACTTAACTTCCCAGCAGTCGCGTCGCACGCCGCGCGGCGCTCGTCAACCGCGATGATGGTTTCGTACTCGCCCTCATCAGCAAATGCTTTCGCGAACAAACCACCGCCGCAGCTCAAATCCAGCAACGTTCCACCCACGGTGGCGCCGATCCCAGTTCCGCGCTCGCGCTCGCGACGCAACACCGCAGACGCCACGAACGCCATGGCGTGTTCCCTCGGTTCGTTGCCCGGGAAACCACCGCGGAGCGAGGTTTTCACAAACCGCAGCTTGTTCGCGAAAAACGTCTTTACGAAAGTGACAAACTTTGATGACGAGTTTGCGTGTTTCGAAGCGTCGTTCGCGTGGAGGCTTTGAAAGGAATCCAAGTCGCGCGGGTCGTCAAGAATCCCCGTCGCCGTTTCGGAAGCCGTTTCGGAATTCGCCTTTGACAACGCCATCGCGCGACGCGCGTCTTCGAAATCCAAAACGCGAACCGCGTGCACCGCGTTTGCAGAGGACGATTGCGACGCGGCGTCGCGCGCCAAAGCGCTTTCATTCGGCGTCAACAGCAAACAACTGCACGCCTTGAGCTCGGCGACCATCGTTTGTAACACCTGGGGGGGTGTACCTTCCAGCACCGGAATTTCGTGAAACAAAAGGTACGCCTCGTGGTCCATCGGTTCAATGGACGTTGCGATTGGGTGGATTTGCGTAGTGGTGGTAGTCTGAAAAGCACGTAAATACGAACCCGCGTGGTCGTTCCCTCCGCCGCGCGACGCGCCGGGTATCGATGAGAAGGTTTCAACGAAACCACCGAGGCTGTTGGAGGTCTGTTCTTGTTCTTGTTCTTGTTCTTGTTCTTCATCCAGAAACAGGTCGAAAAACGGCGTCGGTACCCCGCGCCGCACTCGGTCCACGTCGCGCAGCGTCACGGCAACAACCGGTCGATGGAAATACGTAGCGTCAACGGGATCGTCGCCTTTTTGGCGAGCCTCGTTGTGCGTGTTCGCCTTCGCGAGAGAGCGCGCCCACGACCGAAGCGGCGGCAGCGACGTGAGGTAACAGTTTTTTCCGCCGGGAAGAAACTCGGGGGCGGACATGGCGCTGGCGCGGGGCTTTGCCGCCATGACGCGACCGCGCGATGATGAGGAGATGTTAATGTTAACATCGTGTCGGAGTCCGCTTTCGGAACGTTTTCGTCTCCGAATGCGAAACGCGTTGGTTTCGAGACTTTTGCGACTCGAAACAAACGGGGCGAGCAGGGAAAGGGACATTGCGGGTGCTGCCGCGTGTGCCGCGTGTGGTGCGCGTGAATGAACCTGTTGGCGAGCGACGCGCGTGGTGAAGTGACAGCAGGGGCCGCGGGCAATTGGAGTTCCGAAACAAGGGACTTTTTCACTTTTCAAGTGGCTGACGAAGAAAGGCAATTTTGACAGAGGGGAGTGTTACCTCTGATTTTGGAATGACGGTCTATTCCTAGTTCAGCCCTCGCTGCCACGTGGAGAGATATTTTGGTCGCAGTCTGCAGGTCTGGCACGTTTCCACGTGGAAGCTACTGAGGAACTAAGCACTATTTTTTTCACCCTCATCGAGCTCATCAGCGAATCGGGTCACGCATCGCACGCTCGCAATCCACCATCCGCGCTGGTATTCGGGTACCCCTCGATATTCACACCAAAACAAAACAAGCGAGACATTAAATACACTGGTTAAAAGCACCTGTCACTGTATCGCGTCTTCGTCAAGTCTCAACGCCCCCGTTTCGGCGTCGCGCGCTTGCGCGCCGCGTCGCGCCGCGGCGCGTATTAACGGATCGCAAAAAAGTGGATCGCACACAGGTGGTGCGGCTTCGTCGTCGTCGTCCAAGTCCATCATGCTCTCCTGTGCGAACGGCTCTGAAACGCCGTCCGCCTCGCCGCGGCCCGCCACCTCAACAAGCGCGTCGTGCCCGCCGTTGCCTAGCAACCCGATATCTTCCTCTTCATCACCATCAGCAGCATCTAAACCCACTCCGGCCGTTGCCCCGGCGGCACCCGAACCGCGTTGCCCAGGCACCGCGCCTTCGCACCTGAGCCACTCCGGCACCACGGCGCCACTGCGTGTCAAGAAGGCCAAGTAGCTTTCCCTGTGAGTCTGTTCCCACCCAAGCACGTGCGCTTGGCAAACCGTGTCCCACTGACACGGGCCCGTGTTTTGGCAGCACGGCGCGGTTTCGTCGTCCGCGTCGCCCTTGGCCTTTGCCGTGTCTCCATCGTCATCCGTTTCGTCCCCGCGCACCTCAGGGGCGGTCCCGGGGTTTCCAAGAAAATCCAACGAGCTCCCCGCCTGGCCCCCGCGGTCCGTAGACAGGAAAATGGGCGACAGCTCGGTGACATCCGCGGCGGTCATACCCACGTCTCCGACGCGCGCGTGGATGTCACAACGACTAAATCCATGCCATCCGACGTGGAAAAGAGAACGCCAAGAAAAACCCATGATGAATTAACTCATCGTCCGACACTCCTCCCGTGCGCCGCGACGCACAGTGGAGCGGTAGTACCAACGACACGTGTGTCATGATTGTGGTACGAGGTTGCGCGGTGCCCGTGTTCCCGCTACCTGTGCGTCGGAAAGGTAACCACGAACGACGCGTTCGCGTGAATTGCGCGAAACGTCCATCGCCGCGTATCTCCGGGCCGAATTTGTTAATCGGTAAGGCCCGAGGCGACCTGCTTGGGTGTGAGGCGCGTGCATCTTCTTTCTCGATGGACACGAACTCGTCCAAATGCACACCACGCGGTGACCCACCTGAGGCGGCGGTTACGTTCAGCGCGGAAGTCGCGGATGGGGACAACTCTCGTTCCAACGGCGGGCTCGAGTTAACAATGACACCGCATGTGAAAGAAGATAAAAATGCGTTGCCTTTCCCGAAGTTCTTCGCCTCCATGTTGCTCGCCTTCGCGGGTCTCTTCGGTCACCTCACCGTGCCCACTGCTGCGTGCGCGTCGAAAGCAGTGACTGCACCCACCACCACCTCAAAAACAGCAACAGCACCGCCCGCCTCTTCAACAAAAACCCTCAACCCCAATTTGATTCAGCTCAGTTCGACGACTCGCGAAAAGCTAGACGCGCATTTCCTGAAACGCGTCCGCGAGTGCCGCGGCGCGCTAGTAGGAATAGACGCGCACATCAACGACCCGTGGGAAATCGAAGATGTTTGGCTGATTGTGGTGTGGCACTTTGTGATTTCCAAAGGAAGGCGCGCGGTTTTCGATTTGCTGCAACACAAGAGAAAGAGAAAGGAGACGGAAGAAAAAGCCGCGGTTGAAGAAAAGGTTGGCCAAATTCGGGACACTGCCGAAAAGTGGGAGCGGTCGTTTCTGAAATGGCTCAAGCGCCCGATGCAAGCGGTGGGCGCTTTGTGGGTTACTTTGTACATTTTCGATAACGCGATCCGGGTCGGCACGTTACTTGAAATCACCAGGTGGCTTCCTGATACCACCCTTAATCAGTTCGACCGGGGGATGTACACGTTAACCGCCGGTGTGATTTCAGTCATGGCCGCTGACAGGTGGTTTCCCGATTTTCTGAAAACAAAGTTGGTTATTCAAGACGCGTCGCAACGGCTGGTGTACGTGTTGTATTTCGCAAATAATCCAGGCACAATGTTTGCCCATACACGACTGACACTTTTCGTTGACAATCACAGTCTGACCAGGTTGGTAACCGTAGCGCTGGCGATGGCAACCGCCGCGAGCTCCGCGGTGGTTTTCGGGTTACCGCCCAAATCGCTGTTAGGCTTCGGAGGAATCGGCGGCTTAACCTTCGGCCTCGCGGCGAAGGATTTGGTGAGCAACTTCATCGGAGGTTCCATGCTCGCGATCGGTACGGCCTTTCCAGTGACCTAAATCCCAGCAAGACTGTTTGCCCATACGACTCAAGGCTGACACTTTCTTTTACCCATCTTAAGTGCGTCCTTTTTCACCCGGCGAGAAGATCTATTTGATGGCGGTTGGCGGGCGGTTCCGGGGGACGAACGAACCGAGCGTCGGCGGTTATTTGGTTCAAGACATCGGTAAGTATTTCCCATTTACCGCATTCCGCAGACTGATTGCCCATACGAGACTGACACTTTCTCTTTTACAATCAGGGTGGTACCAAACCACCCTGATTCCCAAAGACACGCGCCCCACGACCGTGCCGAACGGGTTTTTTCTCGGCGCCAACGTCATCAACATTACGCGACAAACCGCGCGGGTGCTCATAATGAACATCCGAGTAAGGTTCGACGACCTGAACAAGGTACGGCCGGACGGGGCTTTCCCAAATCAGGCGGCACTACGTTTTACCTCTAACGCGCCTGTCACGGTTCGGACCGATTACGGGCGACTGTTCAGACCGATTACCCCTCCCTGTTGACCAGGCCATCGTCCAATACACGTCCAATACACATACCAATTACCCCTCCCACCCTGTTGTCCATACATCGGCCAATACACGGCCAACACACGTTTAACACGCGCCCAACAACTGGACTGACACTTTTCGTGTAACAATCTCAGGTGCCTGAAATAACGCGCGAAATCGAACGCTACCTGAAAAACCACGCCGCGGTGGTGCAGCCGCCGAACCGGCCGATAAGGGTGCACCTAAGGGACGTCCAGCCCGACCACGGCAACATAAGGGTAGAGGCGCACTCGCACATCACCAAGAAAGATTTGTTTCTCGCCGCGAACCAGGAAATAACCCTGGCTGTTTTTGAAATTGTGGACCGATTTTCCACGGGGCCGGCGTGGCCGATCGGGTGCTACGACGGCATGAAGGGGAGCGAGCGGTACCGTTGACGGTCCGTGTCGACACGCGTAGTACGTGGTGTTACGTCATTGGAGTAACACCCTAGAAGGTCTCGTGTTACGAAATAGTCAGCAGGGGTGTTGGCAGGGTATAATAAGTGTAATATGTGTTATTTAAACATCCGTGTGGTGTGAACGTCAGTCGTAGCCGGGATACGAATGCGCTCCTCGTCTGTTCGTTGTTTATATCCGTTACCTTCGCAGCGGGTAGTACGAAACCGTCGGGCGTTCGGTCTACCCCCCAGGAGGTGTGTTCCCAAAATCACGAAAACACCCTATCCGCGTCCCCACCCATCACCGGCCCGTGCCCCACGCGTTGTCTCCACGCGAGACCAACCTCGAGATCAACGCCCGTCACGCGCAACACGGAGAAGCACGCGTTTTTCCTGGCCCGATGAAAGCCGAAAGGGTCAGTCGGTCGGCCGCGTGTATATCCGGGATTGGTATGTCCGGGATTGGGAAGGGTAGGCCCTGTACTCCATGGTATACGTAAACAGTCGTGGTAACACTCCTCCGGGAATGCGCCCTTCTGGTCGTAAGACGTCCAGGACGCAGGACGAGTATATGGCGTTGTATTGGACGATGTATGGACAGCAGTCACCATAATCGGTCTGAACAGTCAGGGCAGAGGGAATGCTCCCTTCGCAGGACGAGTATATCGCGATGTATTGGACGATGGCCTGGTCAACAGTCACCATAATCGGTCGGAACAGTCAGGGCAGAGGAAATGGGAAATACGTACGCCACTCTCTGCGAAACGCCCCCCCCGAACCCGGGGCCGAACCCCGAGCCCGAGCCGGTCGACCCGAACTTCGCGGAAGGTCCGCCTTGGGGCGTTGGGACGGCGACCACGGTGCAGTGTTTTTGTTGCATTTCCCGCCGCGTCGCGATCGCGGCGGCGACGCCGTCCAGCAACACCCCGGAGGGCAGTGTGGAAGTTAGTCTTGAAGTTTCGTCGAGTTCGCCCGCTGTTTCCAAACTTCCGCTTCTCATGTACAACACGAACGCCTCGTCGTCGCCGCCGGTCCCGGCGCCGGACGCGTTTTCGTCCATCGAGGTGATGATTGCTATTTTTTTCGGACCCAACTGTGCGCACACCACGGCGGCGTATTCGCGCGAAAGGTGGTGCGGTACGTCGTGTGCGATCGTGAGCACCAGGGTTTTGCGTGTGTCGTCCAACGCAAACAACGCGCTAATCGGGTCGCTTTTTTGCGAGCCAGACAAACCCACGCCGTGTGCCGTGACCCCCGAACACGTTATGGTGCCCAGGATTGTCAGTTGTGTATTTGACGCCTCCACGGTGTCCCACACCAGGTCGCACGCCCATTTCGTGCTCGCCACGAGAAGCGCGTCGCAGGTAAACGTCCCACCTTCGATCGCGGTCTTCACATCAGGTCGCCAAAACGGGAACACCCTCTGGCGATCGCCAACAACCGCCAGCGCCGCTGCCGCCAAACGCTCCTGGTCCTCGTCCTGCGCTGTGCGCCGCACGTCCTCTTCCTCGAGGGGAGAGAAAAATGAGGACATGAGCTCCTTCTTTGACGAGCGCGGGCGTCGAGGAGTGAAGGGACGTTCCGATGAGATCTATGAAAAAGGGACTCCGGAGTTTTTCATCTAGTCTCACGGTAAGTCGAAAAGCGCAGCCCCCCCATCGTGCTTGTCACAACCCCCATCACACGACGTGACCCTCGGGGACCCGTTTTCCATGACATTTTCCCTCCCCCGCGGCGGGGCGATGGGGCCCAGTTGGCCCGGACACGGCGCGGGCTCGCGGCATCTGGACGCCAGGCAAACCAGGGGAAACTCCGCGGCGAGGCTCGGGCGCCATCCGATGGGTCACAACAAGTCGTTAGTCGTGGTGCTCGCCGCCGCCGCCGGTGCCGGGTCTGTCGGGTTCACCGTCGGGGCCACCGTTGCGACGCGTTTGTTGGCCCGACGAGCGCTTCTCGCGAGCACAGCCGCCGCGGGTCCATTGTTTCTAGCCGCCAAAGTTGCGTGGGCGAAGAAGGACACGAAACAACACATGAACAAAACCAAAGCCCCGCCCCCGTCGCGAAAAACTTCCCCAACCCCCACCACGACTGTTGATTTAGCGGGCCGGCGCCTCGTCGCGATCGGGGACGTGCACGGCGACTTCGCGCAAACAATGGCCGCGCTTGAGCTGGGGAAGGTAATGGGGGGGGACGGTAATTGGATCGGTGGGGACACGGTGCTGGTGCAGGTCGGGGATATTCTTGACCGGGGGGATAACGAACTCGCCATCATGCGCAAGTTTCGAAACTTAGCCTTGCAGGTACGTGTTGGGTGATGCCACGTGCGGAGTGCAGTTACACAAGGGAATACCAACACAATGGAGTAGGGTAATGGAGTGCAGTTACGCAAGGGAGTACCGACACAATACGTGCGGTCACACGACACTGTTTGCACCCCCGAGTACAAGACTGTTTGCGCACTGCGCATAAATCGCCCAACACGAGACTGATGGGACTGACACTTTCTTTTATGCAAAATCTCAGGCGCGGAAACAGGGCGGCGACGTGTTAGTGGTGCACGGCAACCACGAGATCATGAACGTGCTGGGTGACTTTCGGTACGCCACGAAGGGCGCGTACGGCGAGTGCGCGCGGTACGCCGAGAGTAAGCGCCGGAAGCAGATTGAAAAGCTCGGGGAAGGTACGGCCTTGCGCATTTCCCAAATTCGTCAACACACCGTGTGCCCATACTCGTCCTGCGAAGGGACGTCTTATTTCTACCCTGACTGTTCAGACCGATTACGGTGACTGTTGACCAGGCCATCGTCCAATACACGCGATACACAAGACGTTAACCACTTTCTTTTATTGGTCGTAAGAGAACGTTGACCCGCTTCCCGCAATCCCGGACGACGTGAACCCGACGACGTATTTAGGCGTCTTGGCGCGACGCGACTTGTTTCTTCCGGGCGGCGAGATGGCCATGAAGATGGCCAGCAACCCCACCGTGCTTCAGGTCGGGGACACCGTGTTCGCGCACGCGGGAATCGACATGGCGACCGTGACGTGTACGTGTTGCCTTTCCCAAATCCAGGCACACTGTTTGGCCCGATTACCCTGACTGAATGCTCATACACATTACGAAAGACTGACACTTTTCTTGTACAAAAACAGACGGGTTCCAGAACCTGAACAACGACGTCGCGGCGTGGATGTCTGGGGTCACGAAGACGCCGCCCAAAGCGGTGCTGGAGGAGAAGGGGGTGGTTTGGACCAGGGATTTCGGGGGGGCGGACGCGGGGGTTACCGGCGAGGCTACGCACTGCCGGCGTCTTGGCGAAGCCCTCGACGCGGTTGGCGCGAAACGGCTCATTGTGGGGCATACGCCGCAGCAGGCGGGAATAAGTAGCGGGTGCGGAGGCCGGCTTTGGCGGTCAGACGTCGGGGTGAGCCGAGGAATTTACGGCGCGAAACCGCAGGTGATCGAAATCGTAAACGGTAAGGTGCGCGTGCTGGCGTGAGGAGGCGTGGTGGTCGCTTTGGGTGGGTTTGTTGGGAGTTGTTGTTACGTTAAGGGTCGTTACGGAAGTATCGAGTTTAGTTACACGGGAACGGGAGCAAACGAGTGGCATCCAAACACGGTGTCTGGGTTATGTGTATGGGCAATCAGGGAACAATGTTATCCCCACCCCGGCCCCACCCCGGTTTCGTCGTCCGAAAGCAGCGCGTCGTCTTTTTCGTCGTCCTCGTCGTCGTCGTCCGAGTCGTCGCCCTTCTTCCGCTTCCGCCCCGCCGCCCCAACCGTTTCCTGGACTCGCGAGGCCCACATCCCCAAACCGGCGAGGTTGAACCCCAACACGTCCCGGAAAGAGTTAGCTCGGTCTCTGAGCAGCGGCCGGATTCGCAACAAAACCCCCCGGGCGTTGGCCGTGGCGCCGAGCTGCTGGTAGTGCAGGCGCACGATGAGGCTCGCTAACCGGCACGTCAGCTCGATTTTTTCGCCCTTCTCGAGCCATCCGGACAGGAAATCCAGAAGCGCCAGCGCGGAGGTGAAGGGCAGGGAAAGCACCGCTCGTTCCAAATCAGCCGGCTTCACCGTGGCGAGCGCGGCCAGTGCGTACCGCTCGGGGGACACACCCATCAACAGCGGGTTCGGGGCTAACCCGGTTGGGTAGCTAGAGTTTTCGCCGTAAGGAGTAACCACGGCTTGGTGGTCTAATAACTCAGAATCGCTGGCCATGCTGTCGTCGTCGTTCTCGTCGTCGTCGTTGACCTTGAAAAGCTTCTTCAGCTTGTTCCCAGTGTCTTTAGCGCCCGCTTTTCTGGTATCCTCCTTACCCTCGTCGTCAATTTCCATGCTTAACGCCGCTTTCGCTTTTTTAGCGACGTGCGCTTCGATCCGCGTTCGTTCATGCCGCGCCACGTCCAGGGCGTCCACGATGGCGTCCGCCGCGGATAGGGTCTCCAGGGTTTTCCTGGATGCCATGCCTGCTTCCGCGCCGGCCGGCGCGACGCCCCCCCGGGCGAAAGCAGAATCCCTCGCCGCTTTCGCCACGCGGTCGTCGTCGTTGTCGTCCTCGCCTCCGGCGTCTTCCAAAAGCGATTCCAACCGTCGTTCCTTTTCTTCATCCACAAAGAACGGCTCGTCCGTGCGTTTCCATACCCGAATCGCGCGGTCGTGGCCGCCGGACACGACGAAATCGCCACGTGCGGACACCCCCAAGCACCACACGCTGGCGTGGTGTCCGTTTAGGGTCAAAAGAGGCTCAAACTTGTCCGCGTCCCAGTACTTCACCCTGCCGTCCTTGCCGGCGGAAAAAAGGTAGTGCGTTTTCGGGACAAACTTCAACGCGGTAACGCTGTCGTCGTGCGCGAAGATGGATTTGTGGCAATCCCCGAAATCCAAGCCCCAGATGCGGACGTTCTTGTCCGCGCCCCCCGATGCTAGCAACCGCGAGTCGGAGGACACGTCGTGACACAGCGCGGGGAGCCGGTGGCCGTACAGGGATAGGAAAAACTTAAGCGAATCCACGAAGAACACTTTCAGGGTGTTGTCCAGAAGGGACACGGACAGGAGCTTGCCGTCGGGGGTGATTGATACGGACAGCACGTCCTCCGCCATCTGCAGGGTTTTGGTGTGGAGCAAACCGAGCTCTCTTCGGGTGTTTCTTTGCGGGGTAGCAGTAGCGTCGGCATCGGCATCGGCATCACCACCGGTAGCGTCTTTAGCACCAACCTCCTCCTCGTCATCAACGTCCAAAAGCGTCCACTCGAAAAACTTAACCGTCTTGTCCGCGCTCGCGGTGACGAACCCGGCGCCGTTTGGCGTAGCGGCAATTCCCCAGACCGGCCCGGCGTGCGCGTCTTTTAAGCCTGTTAATTGCACCCCAGCCTGCGTATCAATCACCTCCAATCCACCGCTTTTCGTGCCCACCACGACGTGCCGTCCGCCGGGCGCGAACAAAGCGCACAAGCCGTACCCGCCCTCCACGCTCCGCGCGCAGGACCCGGCTTCCGGGTCCCAAACCTTGACGCCTTTGTGCGACAGCGTGACCAGGGTTATGTCGTCCGGCCCTAACACCAGCCCTCGCACGTCAGCCCGGTGACCCGCGTGCTCCAAAGACTTCGTTCGCAAAGGCTCGCCCAGGTCTTTTGCGTCTTTGGTTTCGTCGTCGTCATCAGCCCCGTCGGCTCCAGAAATCTCCCACTCTTCCACGGCGTTGCAGTCGGTTAAAATTGACAAAACGCACTTCACACCACTTCGTCGCTTGACCCTGGTTCGCGGGGCGAACGCGAACCCGCGCGTCTTGGCCTTGGTGCGCACCACCGCGGCGAGGTCGATGGTGTCCGCGGCGGTGATCGCGTCGCCGTCGCCGTCGCCGTCGTCGGAGTCGGAGTGCTCACCGCGTTCGCCGGCGCCGCCGCCATCCTTTTTCTGTTTCCGTTTTTCCCGCCTTCGCTTCGCCTTGCGTCGCAACCGCTTGCCAATCTCCTTAGAGTCCCGTACCCGGTACACCTCCACCGCGCGTCCCACGGTCTGACACCCCAGAAAAGTCCCTCTCTCGTCGAACCGCAACGTACTGACCCGCGCGTTGTCCGCGCGCTTAACGAACCCGAGCGGGGTTAGCAAGGCGGACGCGGATTCGATCGCGGCCGAGGTCTGCTTTTGTTTAGCAACAGACGCTTCATCGGCTGTTTTTGGGGTAGACGTAGTCGTCGTTGCTGTGGGGTTCTCATCGTCATTTGCTTCATCGTCGTCACCCTGCGCGTCGAATTCGTCGTCCCCGTCCCCCCCACCGTTCACGCCAAACAAATGCAACCGCTCATCCGCCGTGCCGACCGCCAGTTTACCCCCACCCGGCGCCACATCCACGCTCCACACCTCCGCGGTGAAATGCGCCATGGTTTGCGCGCAGTGCTGGGTTTCCAAGTCCCACACTTTGAGGGTTCCGTCTTTCGACGTGGTGACAAGTCGGGCGCCACCTGCCGCGCTCGTGCCGGCGGCGAGCTTGGTTTCAATCGATTCCGAACCGGTCTCCACGAAAACCGCATCCGTGACCTGGTCTTTGTGTCCCCGTAAACGGCACAAGCCAACTTCCGCGACTACGTCCCACACCACCACGCTTGTGTCCTTGCCTCCTGACACTAATAGGGAGCCAGATTTGTTGAACCGCAACGCGGTGACTTCTGATTTGTGGCCTTTCAGTAACACGTCGCTCGTACCGTCCGCCAGGTTCCACAAACGGATGCTTCCATCCGCGGCACCCGCGGCAACGATTGTGCTGCCGCTGGCGCGCGCGATTTTCGTTATCGCAGGCACCACGCCGCTCTCCCGGGGCGGTGGTACCAGGGTACGGACCTCCACGCCTCGGCGCACGTCCCAAACAACAAGCCGCTCCAGCGCCGCGGTCACCACTGAGAAAATAAAAGAAATGTCAGTCTTGTATGGGCAAACAGTCGTTGGATTTGGGAAATAAAATACGTACCGAGTTTCCCGTTGTCATCCGCGTACACCGGGCACGCCTCAGGCGATGCGATCACCCCGAACGCCCGAGCCTGTTCGTACCGCAAGTACGCCTTCACCATGACCGTGACACCCCGGAGCCGGCGCTGCCACACGACGGGAAAGGTGAGCCGCGCGCGCGCGAATGATGCGACCGACGGAAGGGACGAATCTGAGCTTGGCGGCGGCGGCGGTGAAAAAAGAGGGAATGAGGGATTCACGAGTCGACAAAAAGTGATGAGCCGCTTCTGAAAAGTTTAAAAAAAAACACCTGCCCTTACACCGCTCGCGCGTGAGTAGCAGCGTGAGCTAGTAGACCGGATTATGAATAAAACTCAAAACCTTTCCTTAAAAAGGGTGACTGGCCACGTTGTGGGCAGAAGAACGGGTGGGAAGAGTGGGAAAGGCGAGCCGAGGGTGGTTTGTGATCGAACGCAAAAGTTGATTTACGACTGTTCGGGTAGATTGACAACAGTGGTGTTCTAAAAGAAATGGCTCGCCTTGACCTTCTTCCGCCCCGGGGTCATGGTGACGTGTTTCTTCTTCTGTCCGTGCGTTTCCCGTCCCGGCGGCTTGGTACGCACTCCCGGGTCAGTTTTCGGGGGCTGGCGCTGCGCGGCGTGAATGGGGTTGAGCAGTGATTTTCGCGGGGTACTGTTCAGCAGCGCTCGCAACGTATCGCCCCGCACCGGATTAGGAGGCCCCGTGGGGGTGTGCCGCGTGTTCCGTTTCAAGTTCCAAAGCACTTTCTTGGAAGGACTCCCCGGGGACCGGCCGCCTCCCGGGGACGAAGGAGTGAGTCCGTTGTTTCCCAGCGCCCGTCGCGCGACAGCGCCGGCTTTGATCGAGCCCGACGGGCCAACCGCCATGGCGGGCGACCCCACCGCGACCGCCCACCGCTCCGCTTTGCGCAGCGCCTTCCTCTCCGCCGCGGCGATGCCAGCCGCCACCGCGAGCTCGTGCCTTTTCATTTCGTCGTCGCTGTTGTCGGAGTCGTCGTCGGAACCCGAGTCGGAGTCGTCGTCGCTATCGGAATCCGACGCGTCAAGGTCGCTGTCGTCCAACGAGTTGTCCTGGTTAAGCGGGTCCGCGCCGTCGTCATCCTCATCCTCGTCCTCCATCAACTCCGCGAACTCATCCGCTTCCTCGAAATCGTCATCGTCGTCGTCATCGTCGTCCTCGCCTCCGTCCTTGACGTCTTCGAACTTGGTAACAAGGTTCTTTCGCTTGGAAGGGGTTAGGGACGCTTCAGGTACGGCGTCCTGTTTCGAAGCGTCTTCGTCATCTTCGTCATCCTCCTCCTCCTCATCATCATCATCATCCCCCTCCTCCTCATCGCTATCCGCCGCGGTGTAGAAGCTCTGGTCCTCGGGGTCCTCTTCCGATGCCTCGTCCGAGTCTTCAGCAGAATCGTTATCCTCCGGAATCGTTTCCTCATCGCGCGCGCATTTTTTCTTCCCCGAATGCGTCTCGACGGGTTCCTTTCCCGATTCTTTCGCGGTGGCGCGCGCCGCGTCGTTCCCCTCGTCACCCTCCTCCTCCGCCGCTTTCAGCGCTTTCTTCGCTGCTTTCTTGAACATCGTGTGGATCGCGTACAGGCTTTCCCGGTTCAAATCCCCAACCCCGTCTACCGCGCCCAAGTTGATGAACGCTCGACTCATTTTTTTCATAGTAGCCGAGTCCAACCGGACCATCGTCGCCGCCGCGAGCGCTTCTTTCCGATCGATCGGGTCGATGCCGTCTGACTCGTCGTCGTCGTACGTAAAGCTCTCGGAAAGCAGCGCTTGTTGGCAAACCCCGCCGTCCGCGCCCTCCACCGCGGCTTCGAAAACCATGCGCAACACGCGGTCGTGAAGCGGCGCGTGAGGGTCGTTTTGCTGATACCAACAAAAGAAAGTGTCAGTATTGTATTGGGCGATGTATGGAGAAACAGTCACCAGCTGAGAGATAAAACAGGGAGGCGGGATTTGGGAAACGCAACACGTACCAGCACGGTGGCGAAGGCGTTTAGGAAAAGCTCGGTGGCTTCCGTCGGCACGAGGGTTGGTTTGTGCTTCTTTTGTTTGTTTTTCGTATGGACACCACCCTCATCTTTTCGCGCGTTCTCCTTGCCGTTGCTGTTCTTCTTGCGAAACACGGTCCGAGGCGCGCCTCCGTTGGGTTCGTTCGCGTCATCCGGATCGCACCCGACTTCCACCCAATCTTTCCCGGCGGCGACTTTCCGCAGCTCGCCGAAAAACAGCTCGGCGACGTGTAACCGCAAACCCACGTCAACCACGCCTTTGGTGTTTCCAACGAGCGCGGCTTTTTCAAAAACTAGTGCGATGTCTTGTACGACGTCCAGTTTCCAACTGCGGTCCGCGCAGTACCGCAGCGCGTGCGACGTCACGCGGCGCACGAGAAGTAGGTACTTGTCCATCCGGTGTCGGTCAATGCCGACCCACTCGCGTCTCGCGGTGAGGTAGAAAACCCCCAAGTACGTCAACATCACCTTGTGCTTCAGGCCGTGAACTACCCCGCCGATCTGCTCCGCCAGCTCCTCCTGTACGTCCCACCCATCCGCGTGCCACATCGCATAGAACAAGCCTTTCCAGATCTTCTTCATGTCAAGCAAAGGGACCTCGGATTTCACCCCCAGCCACTTCGCGAGCGCCGCGAACGTGGCGTCCCTTATCTCCTTGTCCCCGCTCGCCAGCTGCTTCGCGAACGGGTTCACGGCCTCGTCTTCCGTTGGTACTTTGGGGGTATACGGCCCCTCCCGCTTGCCTAGCGGGGGGGGGGCGGTGGGGAACTTGTCCTTGTGCCCGCGCATGTTTCGCTCCTGCTGCACGTGCGACTTGACTTTGAGCTTCATCGTGGCGGTGGTGTAAGTGTCGGGGCGAGACGCGGACGGGAGGGGGGGTGGGTCACCCGAGCGCTCCGCCGCGACGTGCGAATGCGTACGTGCGTAGGAAAGGCGTGCCTTCGACGAAACCTCGGTGCGCCGGCGCGCGCCTACCACAATGCGGCGCCGTTGACGCAAAAGCAACGACCGAACGTTGGCGGCGGTGGGCGGCGGCAAAATTCTCAACTGCAAGAAGCAGAGAACCTCGAGCGAGTCAAGCGCCTTTTTTTTCCAGTGTCCATCCTCTGCCCCGCAACAAAGCCACGTCCTCGTCGGTCGCGCGTGTCAAACTCCGGTGCGGGTCGTGCGCACGCCACCCTGTGCGTTCTTGCCGAAACTGATCGGCTGTGATGCACGTCATTTCGAGCTCCACCGCGGTTGGACACGGTGTTTTCGGTATGAGCAAACAGTCACGCGCGTCGTCGCGATCGTCGGGACGATCGGTTCGATGGTCCACATCGACCACCACATCATCGTCGTCCGTCGTCGTGCCGTCGTCTTCCCCAACGGCCCCCAACCGCAAAACCACCAAAAGAACCTCCACGGTCACCAGCGCGAAGAAGAAAGGTTTCTTCGACGAGATGCTCGACGTGATTGAGGGCGGGCCGAAGTTACGGAAGTGGTACGGCACGGATAGCAGCGTTGGTGCGCGTGGAGAGGAACGCCCCCGTGGGGGCTCCGAAGATGGGGGCGACGGGGGTGACGGTGAAGGCCAACAGCAGACCGAAACCCCCGTCGCATCAACAAGGGCTGAGGTTCTGAAGGCGTGGGACCTTACACCGAGGAAAGCAACCTTGGTGACGGACGTACACACGGCTCTTGGCGAAGCGGTCGTGGTGCAGCTCATCGTAGCGAAACAACCGGTGGTGGCCATGGTGAGTATTTCCCAATCACCACATTCCGCCGACTGATTGCCCATACAAGACTGACATTTATTTTTACAATCTCAGGGCCTGGACCCCGAAACTTGCGCCAAGCGCTTCGGGCCGTACGTAACCGCCGCTGACGCTGGGGATTTGGGGGACGAAGGGGAGATGAGCTATTTATTACGAAAGGGCATCAGGGCTGTGATTTGCGTTGGGCCCGAGGTTGGGGCCCTGCCTGCCTCTGTGGCGAAGGATGCCGGGGTGAAGCACGTGATCGTGGTGGGGAGCTGCGGGAAATCGTTCGGCATGCTGGACCCCGTGTTCGGCGGCGACGACGCCAAGCGACGAAACGCGAAAAGAGATGAAGCGTTTACGAAAGCATTCAAAAGCGCTTCCAACGGCGTGCCGCTAACAATAGTGAGGCCGGGAACCGTGAAACCGGGTTTGGGAGGGAAGGCGGTTGCTTTTTCGCAAAGCGGATCGCGCGGAAGCGAAACGCGCGAAGCCGACGGCGCCACGATCAGCTTGGAAGACGCGGCGGAAACGGTGGTGCGTTGTTTGGGGGCGCCGCCTGGAAACGGGCAGACGCTTTGTTTCGACGCGATTGAAACCAAGGGGGAACGAAGGAGCTGGAAAACGCTGTTCGGGGAACTGGCGTGAGGAGGAGTGAAGCGTTGGGATGATATATTGTTTTCGTCTCGACGGGTCGTACCCACCATTTACCCTTGCACATATCGTCTGAACTCTGAGTGAGCAACAACTCCTTCGCTCGCTCCGCCCAAGGCACTGGCACACCGCGCGAGTCGCGTGCTGTCATGCGCGCGCCGGATGAGGTACGTCTTTCCTCTTGTGCGAGACTTCTCCACTGACACTGCGGTGCGGCTCTTGACTCGAAACCCCCGACGCCCTCTCATCAAGCGCGTCTCGTCCGTCGTTTTCACGCGCGGTGATTGTGTAACCGCCCAGCCGAGATTAGAATCCACGTGGGTTCCACCCCTCCGTGCCCTCCCCCTGACCTCCCCCCCCCCTACCACCTTCCCTCACCAGATCGATTCCTTGCTCGACCGCAACTCGGGCACGACCGCAAACACCACCGGCGGACGCGTGTTCCTGGGGTTCCTATTCACAGCGTTGGTGGCGTGCGGCTTGTACGTCGCACCAAAGGCGAGTGAGATTTCAGCATTTGCGAAATCCATGGACGTGGTTCGCGGATCCATGGCTTCTGGTGCCAAAACAATTGATACATCCCCCCTTCCCTCCGCTTTCCTCGGTCATGACGAATACTACACCGTGGACCGGTGTGTGATGTACACGTACTACGGCAAAGGCTTGAAAGTTCGCGACGCGCTGGTTGTGGATCAGTGGCGAACGTCGTGGAAAAACGCGGGGTGGAAACCGGTGGTGCTTGATGAGCGCCACGCCCAGATCCACCCGAGGTATTTGTTTCTTAAAAACGCGTACGTCTCGTTACCCTTGGGAGGTGATTTGACATCGAGGTTGCATTCCGAGGACAGTTTGTTGCGGTACCTCGCGCTCGCCGCCGTGGGGGGCGGATACATGTCCGAACCCGACGTGTTCAACGTAAATCTACCCCCGCCTCCGCAGTGCGACTACCTACCAAACCAAGGCCAGTTCACCACGCACGAGTTGTTCATTCCCGCGCTCGTGTCCGGGGACTCGGCATCGCTGTTACACGTCGCGGAAGCGTTCGCCACCGCGCCGCCGGGTGACATTAAACACGCCACCGGCGCCGAGTATTTAAACGACGTCGTTTTCTTTTCATACTTTTACCAGGTACGGCCTTGCGCGTTTCCCAAATCCGCTAGGCGCACTGTTTCAAGCCCCTCTGTGACGTCCACGGCCGTCATTAGAAGAAGATACTGCATACATCACATACGTACTGTTTTACATAAGCTGGTGACAGTTCAGACCGATTACCCCTCCCTGTTGTCCATACATCGTCGAATACATCGCCCAATACAGTACACCCACACTCGCCGACTCAAGACTGACACTTTGTTTTACTTCCACCAGTACAACGGCGTGATCAAGACCCGGAAAACGGGATTCAACGACCCCACCAAGGTTCGCGTCCCGCCCTGCGACGATGGCGGATTTGAGTACGTCCCGATGGTGTTCCACGCGTCGCCGATGGCCAGGACGCGGTGGGCGGCGGATGAAATCAAGGCGGCGGCGGCGGTTGGGGAGGCAGTTGATAATAAGGGTGGATTGAAAGGTGATAGTAAGGGTGGATTGAAAGGTGAGGATGGATTGATTGGTAACAAGGCAGAGTTGGTCGGAGCGTCAGACCGAAAATCGAAAAAAGGCAAGACACAGTCGAAGGAAATCGTCGACCCGTACGCGGTGCGGGAAGGCCGGGACGGAAGCGTCGATGCCACAAAAAGTTCCTTCAAAGACAACGCGCACACCGCGAAGGACAAGCAAGCCATCAAAGACACCGCGTCCGTGATGCGCGCGCAGTACCAGAAACTCCGGCAGGCCACCATCGCGATGTGCAAACCGATTTTAGTAACGTCAACTAGGGAGTACGCGAAGACGTTTTTTCCCGACGAACCTACTCCGTTACAGCGGTCGTACGACCAGGAGTATTTGTGCGACGTTTCGTCTGGGGAGTCGTTCTGTGACGCGTCGCCAGCCGAGATCGAGCGAGGGTTCTTTGGGATCAAGGGGAAGGGGGGGAAGTTCGCGAAGGGGCACAACGACGCGAAGGCCAAGGCGGCGGCGAAGGTGACGGGGACGGGGACGGAAACCGAAAAAGATGTTGAGAAAAGTTCGACGAAGGACTCGAGCGCCGCGTCCACGAGTGATACACCGGGAGGTGACGAAACACACGTCGTGCGGGTACACGACAGCGTGGTGGACAAACCCGAGCGGTTGTTGACGAAGTACCTCAAGGCGGGGATTTAACGCACCGCGTCGAAAACGTCTTTTTAGCAACGTAGCTGTATTGTCGATGAATTTTTGTTCACCCCTGTGTCTTTGTGCTATCCCGACCGTTTCTCTTTTACTCGCCAAACCCGAAGTAGCCGCGGATGGTGAATAGCTCTTGCTTGACCTCGGGTTCTTCCTTGATCTCGGGCAAACGCTTCGGCTCGCGCTTGACCCGCTTCGAACTCGGCGGAGCCGCGCGTGCCGCTTTGCACGCCGCGCAGCTCTGTTTCACCTTGCCGTGAGGGCAAGGGTTGCAGGCAACGCAGGTGTATTTCCGCTTTCCGTGCGGACATGGGTTGCACTTCACGCATATGCATTTCCGCTTGCCGTGGGGGCAAGGGATGCACTCCGCGCAGGTCCTTTTCACCTTGCCGTGGGGGCAGGGGCTGCACACTTTGCAGTTGGTTTTCACCTTGCCGTGAGGGCAGGGGTTGCACTGGACGCACATGTTTTTCCGCTTCCCGTGGGGGCAGCGTTTGCGTGCGTCACCCATGAAGCACAGTCTGTAGTTGCGGCCCGTCCTTCCGCGCGTGCGCTCTACGCCTGTTCAAGCACTGCGCACCACGTTTTGATCTCGCGACTAGCGGAGTCGTTGCTTTGAGGTAACGTCACGTTCGTTCGTTCCCAGAATTTTCTGTTTGTTGCAGGCTCCAATTTTTCGGCTCGACCGTTGCCGTCGTTGCCATCGAGGCAAGTTCGTGTCGCGACCCGCGCGTGTCACTCGCGTCCGCGCGCGCACACGCGGCCATGCTTCGCGAGACGCGCGGCGCGCTCATTGGTGTCGGCGCGACCGCCGGTGACAATTCCTTTGACGCGATTTCGGCGATCTCTTTGCCGAACGCGAGTAGAGCTTTGCCGCCGAATCCGAAAACCAAAACTTCCGATGCCTTGGATCTACTAGCGCGCGCCAAGGGTTTGCTCATGGCGCTTGCGTTCGGCAAAGCGCTGCCAAGCGCCCCCCCCACGGAAGACGGCATCACGGCTCCACTGGCGTGGCACCCCTCGCGGCCGGTGCTGGCCACCGTGGACAACGAAGGGCGGATCCTCGTTCACGAAGACCCGGCCAGGCAGTCTAATGATTTTGGCAACGAAAAGAACGAAACGCGCCATCCGCCGCCCACCGCCGCGCTTCATCACGTGCTTCACCAACGCCAACGCGCGATGGCGTGGCGCCCTTTGGGTGGCGCTACATTGGCCGTAGCGGGGGGGGATGGTGTGTGTGTGTGGTCACGAGACGTTGGCGCGTCGGGAGACGCCGTCGCGGCCGTGGCCGTGGACGGCGACGAAGCGCGTTCCTCTACACCGCAATCGCGCGGCGTCGCCGCGACCCAAACGCAGTGGCGCGTGCGTCGCCTTTTGGACGACTGCGACGACTTCGTTATCGGCGCTGCTTCTTGCCCGTTCCGCCAGGCCTCAATAGGCACCGCGGGAAAATCCTTGGGCGAAAAAGTTGTGACCCTCGCCGCGAAAACGGCAAACGTTTTTGGCGTCGGCGTGAACGTCAAGTGGGAAAGTAACGCCGTCCGCAACAGTAGTTTTAGTTCGACGGATTCGCCCAACGCGAAGCCCCCGCCCTCGTACGACACCGTAGCCTGGTCCCCGAGCGGTTCGTTGCTCGCCGCGGCGTCGAACGACCGGAGCGGGATTTCCGTGTGGGACGTCGGCGCCGGCGACAAAACGAAAATTCGGATAGCAAACAACGCGAACGGGGTTTCGCTTTTGCGGTGGAGCGGTTGCGGGAGGTACGTGTTGCGTTTCTTTTTTTCCAACACTGTTTATCGCGCCCCTGTTTCAGTGCACGCCCGGCCGTAACATTTACCGCCGTACTAGCAACTGCTACGCACGGCACAAACGCCATGTTTACGCTTACGGTACACCCGTACTCGACACGGATGGGACTGACTTTTTTCGTTCACAAACAGCTACCTCTTCGCCGCGCACGTCCAATCAGGGTTCACGGTTTGGGCCACGGAAAGTTGGCGCGCGCGGTTCTGGCAGACGGCCGGGTCCGTGACGTCCGGGGTGTGGGGCCCGGCGCCCACCCGCCATGCAGTCAACTCAGGAAACGTCGAGTCGCGCGGCGCCGTTTTGCTCGTCGCGTGCGCCGGCGCCGGCGGGCGACTCTGCGCGACGCACTTTTCGGGAGGCTCGGGGAACCTCGACGCGCAGGTGCTGCCTGTGGATCTTCCGCGAGCGGTGGTGCGTGTGCGTGGCGACGACAGTGAGCATCCAGTCGGAGGAAAACAGTCATCCCACGCAACCGCTTCGTCAAACGGAAGAGACGCGAAAGCGCGCGTTCCCGGTTCGAATCCGGAAGCGCCGGACGTCGCGCACATGTCCTGGGACAAGTCGGGGCGCAGGTTAGCGGTGACGTTTGCGGCGGTCGATACGGATCCATCCACCGAAGGGTCGGAAAAAAACAACCCCGTATCCGAAGCCGGCCGCGTGGGTTTGTTCGCCACGCAGGTGTCACCCGTGGTGCGGGCGTCGCTCATCGGGTACGTGGGGTCGGGTGCGCCGGCGGAGAACCGCGATACGTCCACTCACTCCAGCCCGGGTTCGGATCCCGGAGGTGCCGCGCGCTCGGCTGAGCTATCGGGTCCTGAGGGCGCTGCGGGGTGCGCCGACGAAACCGGAAACGATCAGACCTCCGCGAGCACGACTCTGGCGATTTGCTGGCAAGGCGGCGGAGTGAGCGTGGTGCCCGTGTTTGCGTAACCGTGTTTTTTTGTGCGTGTCTAAATACTCACACACACACTGCTACATATACACCCCGCATGCATGTCCGCACGCCGGCTTCTAAGCACGCACGTCTCACACTTCGCCTAGACTAAATACGCATACACCGTTCACCCCAGCCCCCCCGCCAAGCGAACCAGGGTTTGCGGCGGCGAGTCATGTCGGCACAGCGGGCACTCGGGTTTCGTGGCGCACCAGGGCGCGACGCAGCGCCAGCAGAAAACGTGCCCGCAAAGAGTCGCGGTAGGTGCGTCGTGGGGGGACAAGCACAAGGCGCATTTCTTCGAGGATTTGGTGGTTGGTTCGAGCCCGGCGGGGGGTTCTTGTTTTTTTTCCGCCAAAGCCGGGCTCCCGTCAAGCTCCAACACCCGGAACGGTTTCGCGCCCGTTTCGGTTTCGGCACTTTGATTTGAGTTTGAGGATGATCCCGCGGTACCCGGAGGACCACTACTGGCACACGTCCGAGACCCAACAACCTTACCAACGGCAGTCACGCAAAGCTGCGCCGCTGATAGCCATCCCAGCAGGTTAAACCGCGGGCGTCCTTCCGGCCCCTCACTGCCCACGAACGCGTACCTGACGCCCGCGATTCGTTTGGAAATGGAAAAATACGCGCCGGTCACGAAAAACGCTGCGAAGTGCGCCCTCACAAGCGCGCCCGATGTCGGGTCGCCCGGTTCGGGGTCGTCGGGATCTCGGGATGGCGCGAACACAGAGGCGAACGCGTTGCGCATGCGACGAGACGTAGCCGGCGAGACGCGCAGTACCGCAGGTACCGCAGGTATACCTCGCGCTGCTTTGTTTCGTAAGGCTCGCAGTAATCCGGATATTCCGTAAGAAGTGTTTTGGGACGTGGAAGCTCGTTCCGTGTTTCTTTCGGCGTTATTTCTGTCAAGTGTTTCTTCGGGTTCTTCCTCTGCATCCTCCTCCCTGTCCACGATGACTCTCGCGCGCACGCGCACGCGCCGCATCCAGTGCGGCGCAGTCACCTCCACCAAGAAAAAGACAACCCGTCTCCAGAAACCCGGCGCCGCGCCGTTTGCGTTTGTTTGAAAAAGGTCGCAGTATTCCTCACCTAACGTTTGCGTGCCGAATAGGGTGGTTAGCCCCAAGTACCACGCGTGTGCCACCACGCCGATTTCGTGCTGGTACCTCACCACGGACCGCGCGTCAAGCACACGGCGCGCGGTGTCCAGCATCGTGTCGCGGAGCATCTGGGGATGGGTAGTGGGGGGTGGGGTGGGGAAGGTTAGGGGTGGGACGCGGCAACGATGGGACACGGAGATGCGCGCTTTTTAGGAAACGAGACGAGACGGGCGAGATTCAATTCGGGAAGAAGCGTACCCGAATGAACACCTCATCCTTCTGGTGCGCGCGGATGATATCCGGCTGAGCCGCGGGTGGGAACATGGGGATTTGTGACGGGCGAAACACGAAGACGCCGCGCGAAACCCCGCCCACACCGCGGGCACCGCGCACGCCTCGACTGACACCGAAGCGGTTGAGATGACCTTTTCGATGCTTTTCTCGAAAAAAAAACTTCCCGAAAACCGTATCCACGTCGTCGTCATCTCCGACACCCAGTCGTCGCGCGCGCGCGCGTTTCCCCACGCGCGTTTGGTGGTCATGTCGCGCGACACGTGGAACCCAGAGGTGGATGACACCTCGGTGCCACTCGTTGGCGAGTGGAAGTACCCGGTGGACCGCCCGAGTGGTCCGGTGGTGTGTTCATCACGCGTCGTCTCCGTGCTCGGCGTGGAAGGTTTGCGTAAACAAACGATGCGCTTAGGCGCTGGCCCTGATGCATCCCAAACAGGCAAACCCACACAAAACGCAACCTGCTTCGTGCACTACGACATGTGGCAGGCCAACGATACGCACCAAGAGGTGTGGAGCACGCGAAGGGAGTCCGAGGCTCACCAGATCGTGTTTGGAGACGCGAGTCGGGTACATGAAGCGTTCGAAAACGCGACGACGATGACGAACGAGGCAAAGCGTGGTTCCCAAGGCTTGAAGGAAAATAACGAAACCTCGCTTCAAACAAACCGGCCGGTACCGGTACCCGTACACTCGAAGCGCAAGCACCACGTAGGCCTCGATGCTTGTTTAGCCACCATGGCACCGGGCGAGCGGTCCTTGTTTCGAATCCCGCACCAGTTGGCCTACGGCGAGCTCGGGAACTTTTCTTTTCCTAACGTGCCGCCGGCGTGCGACTTGATTTGCGACTTGGAACTCATTGGGGTTAAGTCGGCGGCGGACGAACCCGTGGCGAGGGTGGATATGCTTTACGAAGAGCGGATCGAGCGGGTTAAGAAACTAAGACTGGAAGGCAATGCGCTGTACCGAGCAGGCGACTTTACAAGCGCGCAAAGTCAGTACGAAATGGCCCTTTCCTTCCTCACGGATGACATGCTGATGCAACTGCACGGCCGTTACCTGGACGAAGGTACGCAACGCGCGTGTTTCCCAAATCCCGCCGACGCGACTGTTTTCCCATACAGTACAAGACTGACACTTTGTTTTACCTATCTCACAGCCAACTCTGAAAAGCTCCCCGCGCATCTTAACCTGAGCGCGTGCTTTCTACACCAACAACGGTACCACGAGTGCATAGACCAGGCCAGCCGAGCCCTCGCGATGGATAGTAAAAACGCAAAAGCGTTTTACCGAAGAGGGCGCGCGCGGCAGGTACTAGGCCAGGACGACGACGCGCGGAGCGATTTGCTGAACGCGCTGAAAAACGCACGTACGTATTGGGCCTTTCCCAAATCCAGGCACACTGTTTACTGCCCCTCTGTGACCGTCATTAAAAGGAAGTATACTACTGGTAACTCTTACCAGTACTCGCGGCTCTTACAAATATATCACAAGTGCACTGCTCGGCCCGATTACTCCGACTGTTTGCTCATACACGTTACAAAGTACACCCACACTCGCCGACTCGCGACTGACCCTTTTCGTTTCCACTCACAGCCGGCCAGGAAGACGCCGCGACGCTACACGCGCTGCGTGATTTGGAAACGGAACAGGTCAAGCAAGCTCGAGCGCGGAAAAGGACCTTCGGGGGGCTGTTCGGACACGAGAACGGGACGGACGGGGAGGAGAGTGACAGTGCGGGGGATGCTTTTTCGGACGACAACGACGACGACGATGAAGCGTTGAAAATCGAAAAGATGAACGCGCGACAAAAAAAGGTGACGCGTTTGGCGAAGCGCGACCGCCGGGTTTTGGAGGCGGAGAAAAAAATGGATGACGTGGACGAAGCCGGTGGTAACAACGAACCAGGGGTTGTGCATCCTGAGCCGTTTCTGGACAACGAGGGCGTGTTCGCGAAACTGTTCCGGAGGTTCGGGTTCGGAGGGAAGTAGACGGTTGGTGACCTGATCGTCGGCGGTTCCATTCCGCTGGGCCCCATTCTTTTCCTCTCGTGGATTTACTTTCTTTTTGGTGCCCATGCCGCCTTTAATTTCTTGGCATGCGCGTAGAAGACATCGTGACGACTCCAATGAGCCCATTTATGTCTCAATCGGCGTTCGGACGGCGATGTATTCAATATGTACATGGTGCTCGGAGTGGGTGATTTGCTTTTGTTTTTTGTGGCCCAATCACCTCGGAATTTTTATCTCGTTTTTTTAACGCAGTTTCTCGGAAGCCTCGAGGCACAACGACGCGCACGACACGCGCACGGAACCATCCACTCTTCCAACGCGATGTCCGGTAAGAAAGCTCGCGCGCGGAAGCAAAAACACGAGCGCCGCGATGCTAACGCGGCTGACGCGGGCGAGGCTATCCCCGGCCTTCCCGACAACGTCGTCGTCACGCACGTTCTCAGATCTGAGCATTTCGACGACCCCGCAGATCTCGCACGGCTCCCAGATGTGAGCCGCGCGATGCGCGACGCGGTGGCAGAAACGGGGTTGCAGTTTGCAGAGCTTGATGAAAAGCGTGCCGTGGAGCTCGGATGTTTAAGCGCGGTGCAGCGCATGCAACGGCAAGGTCGCCTGTCGCGTCAAGAACTCCTTTGTCAGGCAGCGGCGAGGAGCGGACAGCTCGAAGAGTTGAAGGTGTTGCGCGCAGACTGCTGGCAATGGGACCGGTACACGTGCTCGGCGGCGGCTTTGGGGGAGCACCTCGAGGTGCTGCAGTGGGCATGCGCGAACGGCTGCCCGTGGGACTTACGCACGTGCCATGAAGCTGCGGAGGGCGGGCATCTGAAGGTGCTTCTGTGGGCGCGCAAAAACGGTTACCCATGTGACGAGAACGAGCTGCATCTCGCCGCTCTAAATGGCCAAGTGGCGATGGCGCGGGCGCTGATCGAGTTGGGTGCGGACGTCAACAAGGCGACGGAAAACGGATGGACGCCGCTGCTCATCGCCGCTGAAAAGGGTCACGAGACGGTAGTGCGAGCGCTGATCCAAACCGGTGCGGGCATCGACAAGGCGGCTCATGAAGGCGGGACGCCGCTGTACATGGCCGCTGTTCAGGGCCACGAGATGGTAGTGCGGGCGCTGATGGAGTTTGGCGCGGACATTAATAAGGCGACGGATAACGGATGGACGCCGCTGCTCATATCCGCTCAAGAAAGCCACGAGACGGTAGTGCGAGCGCTGATCCAGGCTGGTGCGGACATCGACAAGGCGACGGATATCGGCGTGACACCGCTGTACATGGCCGCTCAAAACGGTCACGAGATGGTAGTGTGGGCGCTGATCGAGGCGGGCGCGGACGTCAACAAGGCGACGGATGAAGGCGGGATGCCGCTGTTCTTAGCCGCTCAAGAGGGCCACGCGGCGATTGTTCAGATTCTCAATGATGCCGTATTGGTACGGATGCAGCATTTGTCTTTGTAAATACCAGACTCACGGTTGTGTATACCCTAACTCTCGATATTGAATTTACGCCGTCGCCCTCCCGCCCCCCGCGCTCGCGTCCCCATTTTCGTCCCCATTTTCGACGACAACCGCTCAATCACCCCCTCAGCGCGTCTTCCACCTCCAGCGTACACATCATCTCTCAACCCGCTTAAGCTTCTGTTTCAATGAAAGCCTCCCACTCCATCGCAAACCCCTCCCTCAAGTTATGGAAAACAAAACAAAAAAAATAGTGACCTGACGTGACTTGGAAAACGCTCGAGAAGTCAAAAAGGCAAACCCGTCACGTCTCCTCACACTCACACTCGCCGTCACGCCTACTCCTACTCGCGTGCCGTTCCTCTTCGCGTGCATCACGAATAAGAAGTTTCAGGAGGCACGCCACGAACAGTCCGCATGTCGTCGTCTCGGGCGGTTCCGGCGAACACCCAGCGAACGGGCTCGCAGGTCCTTCTGGAGACCCTCCACGAAAAGGGCGTCGAGGTTTGTTTCGCCAACCCGGGCACCACGGAGATGTGGCTCGTGGCCGCCCTGGACGCGATACCCGGGATCCGGCCCGTGTTAGGTTTACACGAGACCGTGTGCGCGGGCGCCGCGGACGGATACGCGCGCGTGGCGCGGAAACCGGCGTGCACGGTAAGCGACGCGTCTGAAGGGACAACCACGACGGACGCTCTTCTCAAAATCTTTTCGCCTTCCAATTTTTTAGTATGTACTGTATGGCGATTTGCTCACTCTTATTGCTCCTTACTCACTCTTACTCCTCCCTTCTTACTCCTCTCCTTCCAATCCTCCTACCTGCTCACCTTCTCCTTTCCTTCCAATCCTCCCACCTTCCCACTCCTCTGCTTCCGCATCCGCAGCTCCTTCACCTCGGCGTCGGCCTGGCGAACGCGCTGGCGAACCTTCACAACGCGCGCCGGGCGAACTCGCCTGTTTTGAACATCGTTGGTGACATGTCCACGTGGCACCGCGGGGCGGACTCGGCTTTGGAGACCGACATCGAGGCTATCGCGAAAACAGTGTCAGCGCACGTCCACACCAGCGTGTTGCCCGGGGCGATTCGGGGGGACACGATCGAGGCGTTGAAAGCGACGGACCGGTCTCAAAAGACCCCACCGGGTGGTAAAGGCCGGGTATCGACGCTAATCGTGCCGCACGATCGATCATGGGAAGGTTTCGGTACTGGAGCTGACGAGCGCGGCGAGGGTACGATTTCCTTCGCCGACTCGAGCGACGACGAAGCGGACGAAAGCGAAACAGGTAAAGCGACATCCGAAAAGACGTTACGAGAAACCACGCAAACCACCAACGCGTTTCTGGCACTCTGCGCGGAGGCGCTTGTCGAGACGCAAAAAGGCAAGGTCGCGCTGTACGTTGGGGGCGAAGCTTTGCTTGCGGCTGACGGCGCGTTACAAGGTACGGCCTTGCGCGTTTCCCAAATCCAGACACTTTTTCAAGCCCCGTTCGTGACGTCCACACCCGTTTCATTCAACGGAAGTACTTCACACTACTAGTAACGTTTACCAGTACTCGCGGCTCTAACAAATACTTCACAAGTGCTCTGTTCGGCCCGATTACTCTAAGTACGCTGTTTTGCCCGACTACTCGGACCCCAATCCCCCATATAGTAAGACCCGATACTGACCCATTTCTTCATCACAAGCCCTCGGCGCCGTGGCGGGAATTCTCGGCGCCGAGCTCCTTTGCGAAAACGCCTTCGCCAGGGTCGACCGCGGAAACGATTTGCCGCACCCGAAACGGCTGGCCTACTTCCCGAAGGACGCGGCCCGGGAGCTCGCGCGGTTTGACTTGGTGGCGTGCGTCGACGTCAAGCGCCCGATTGCGATGTTCGGGTACAACGACTCCGGGCCGTCGCACTTGTTGCGGCTTGAGGAATCCAAAATCTGGGACTTGGACGTGGGTGGCGGCGTTTTGAGCGTCGCGGACGTCGCGAAGAGTCTGCTGGACGCGGTGGCGAAAAAATTGGGCCGGTCGGTACCCGGCACAGGTACCGCGTACTGGACGGTACCGCCGAGAGCCCCGCCTGCGCTTCCGTTTGGGATGGATCTGGACAACCTGACGGATGACGGTGTCAAAACCTCACCTCCCCAGAAACTCACCCCAAACTCGATGTGCGAAATTATCGCGGCGCTGCAGGTAGGTATTGCATTTCCCAAATGCATCCGACTGTTTGCCAATTCAAGATTGACACTTTCTTTTATTCGTATCAGCCCGCGAACTGCGTGGTGGTTGACGAGTCCTTAACCAGCGGTACCAACTACTGGAACGCGAGCGCGGGGTGTTTGCGGTTCCAACACCTGACACTCACCGGCGGGGCGATCGGGTTCGGGCCTTGTGCCAGCGTGGGGGCGGCGGTGGCGCTGGAGTGGTTGGAACGCGAAACCGGCGATGACGAAAACGGAAACGGCCGGTACGTGATCAACATCCAAGCCGACGGGTGCGCCGCGTACGCGCCGCAAGGTTCGTATTTCCCACCGAACACGTTCCGCCTCCCTGATCGGCCCGATTACCCATACACTGTTTACTCAGGTCACATCACGAGAGACTGACACTTTCGGGTTTCATCGGGCCAGCGCTTTGGACGCAAGCGAAGGAAAACCTGAACGTCATAACGATCGTGTGCGCCAATCGCAAGTACCAAATCCTCGAGCTCGAGTCCTTGATGCAGAAAACGGGAACCGGCGGTCCAGGCGGCGGTGGCGCAGCGTCGGCGGGTCGTCCGCACTCCAACCGACCGAGCCCGCACGAAAAAGCGTCCGTCCGCCTGACCTCCCTCACGAACCCGCACGTGGAGTGGGTCGCCGTCGCGAACGGCTTCGGGGTTTTCGCATCGCAGTGCTCAACCCCGACGCAATTCGCAGGGGCGTTCAAACAAGCGCTGCGCAGAAAAGGACCCACGCTCATCGAAGCGCTGTTATAGGAGGGAGGGTTGTTTGGAGGATTGTACGCGCAATTAGTCGGGGAAGTGGATGATGTCTTACCCATGCGTCTGTTTTCACAAACTAATCGCTCCTACACCACACCCGTCGTCCCTAAACGCTATCCAGCACGTCGTTCGAAAACATCGCCCCCAGCCCCGCGTGGTCCGCGTTTTTCGCGCCGCCCGCGTCTCCCGAAAGTCCAATCGCGTCTCCCTTCCCGGTTCCCGCCAACCCGCCGTGGCCGTGGAAGTCGCTTGTCGCGGCGACGTACTTTTTCGAGACCCTGATTTCGTCGTCTTTCTTTCGAATTCTTTCCGCCAGCTCTCGCGCCGTCGCCATGCTTTTCCGTAACTTCCCCGCCTCGGTTTCCGCGAAGAAAGGGTCGTCAACAAGATCCACGAAAACAACCGAGTCCGTTTTTTGGCAAATCTTGGCGCGAATTTGGGACGCGTCGATCATTTCAACGACTAATTGCTCGGCGGAGTTTTGGTTAGGCAAACCTGCTGCCAGTGCTATGTCCGCAAGACTCACGGAGAGGTGCGTTTTCGTCAGCCCTAGTACGTTGACTTTCGTAACGCCCGCCGCGGCTTGTACGGCCAGGTCGTAGAACAAGTCACCGTCGGTTTTGAAAGTTTCGCTGAGCTCGTCGAGTTTGGCTGCGATTGTAAAAGGAAAGTGTCAGTCTTGTATGGGCAAACAGCGTCGGGATTTGAGAAAGGCCCAAAACATACCATTCAGTTTCGCGCTGGACTTCGTGGCGAAAGCCTCGGCGAATTGCACGTACTTGTGCGTCGCGCTTCGCAGGTGTCTCGTGACGGAAGACGAGGCGTATTTCGGCAGGGTGGTCAAAAAAGGCACCGACCCCTGGGCAATCAGTGAGCAGAGAATGTACTTTTTGTGCAGCGACGCGTGAGCCGCGACGGGCCCGTTCGCGGGCGCGGTGGTGGCGTTCAGAAAGCTCTCCGCGGCGTCCTCGAATTTGCCGACCGTGACGTAAACGCTCCCAGAGACGTCGCAGTAGTTGAGGTAGTCAAGCGCGTCAATCCCGGTTTCGGTGGGGTCACATGTAAAGATAGGATTTTCATCCAGCTCGGTTAGCGCGACATCGGGGCGTTTAGCGTTCAGGCACTTTCATAGTAAAAGAAAAGTGTCAGTCTTGAATGGGCAAATAGTCGTCCGGGATTTGGGAAAGCCCCAACACGTACCGTTTGGAACAAAAGCGCGTGTTGCTTCGTGAGGTGGTGTTTCGTGGGCCTCGCCGCGCGCAGCGCTTTTCGCAACGGCTCGACGGCCGCGACCAAGTCGGTGAAAATGCCGTTCGCGTAAGTTTCCGCTTTGAACTGCGCGCATAATCCGTGGAACAGTTTCGGGGCTCTGCGCAGTTGCGCGCTCGCGGCGGTTTCGTTTGATGTTTCCACGTCGCCGCCGACGTCCATGGATGTTTCGTGGACGGTGTCACCGTTGATGGCGTCACCATTATTTACGGCTTCACTTTGCGAGGCGTCACCATTAGCATCGGCCGCGACGCCGTGGTCGCTTTCCATCAGCAACGCTTTCGTCAGCTTCAGGAACGCCGGAAACGCGTCCGTGACGCAAACCTTAACCGCCACCGGTTCCGGCAGCGCGAGCACGTCGTGTCCGTCGTCGTACCCAGCCGGGTCGTCGTCCATGTCGTGCCCAACGTCGCCAATGCCAAAGTGGTCGCCGAGAAACCCGCGGGATCCGCCGCGCGCGAAATCGCGATCCCGCGCGTCCGTTCCGAAATCGACGGAGTAAGACGTCTTGGGTATCGTAGGTAGCGCCGTGGGTATCGTCGCACCGATACCACCACCAATACCGGCGTGGTGTGCTTCAGGTTCAGGCTCGGGCGTGTCCGTGGTCATCACGTCGTTCCCTGTGTCGTCCCCCGCGGTCGCCGGCTGAGTGTCAGCGTCCTCGTCCTCACCTCCTTCGTTGTTTTCGTCCCCTCCCGTGTTCTGATTGTTCTGATCCGCACGCGCTCCGGTTGTTTCCGCCCCGGCCTCCGAACGCGGCGTCGCGGCCTCTTTCGCCGCGTTGAGGAAGTACAGCCATGCGAGGGCGTGCGTTTTCGGGTGAAGCGCGTTTTGTTCAAGCGCATCAAGGGCCTCGGACGCGTTGGTTCGTAACAAGTCACACGAAGCATCGAGGGACACCTGGAGCTCTTCCAAGCCCGTTTTCGTGCTCGAAAGCGCCAGCGCGCGGCTCACCAGGGTGGTGACGTCCAGAGACGCGGCCATCGCGGTTTTGACGTTTGTGGTGCGACGAGTTTGCACGGGACTCACGGAACCCGAAAAAGACGACACACAGTCCCATGCGACGCCCGCAATGAGACCGCCCCTCTTCAGATCTGAAAAATAACGACAGTCGTCCGTCTCTTCGCTGGCGTGCCGTTCCCGCAGAGTAGTCAATCAATTTATTTTCCGGTCAACACCTCCGTTGGCCATCAGTCCTCCCGACGCGCGTGCGGAACGACCGCGAGTCGGCCGCCGTCGTCGGCGCGATGCCCGCGTGCGACGCGCTCGGCGTCTTGGAGGCGAGGGCGGAAACCCTGGGTAAGGCCGCTCCGTGAAACCCGCGACCCGGTGTGGTCGGGTTTCTTCATTTTGAAATCCGTCTGTTGTTTGCCCCTCTTCAAGGTTTCGGTGCCAACGATTGGCCCGAACCGAGGCACCGCACGACACTACCCGGCACTACCTGGCACTCAACACACACTCGCGTCACACCTGTCACTCGTCTCCTTGTGCGTGACCTAACCCTAAACCTGAACCCCCAACCCTAAACTGCAGTCACCCAACACGAGTCCGCGTCGGACAAGGCGCAGCACGCGTTGGCGTCGGAGTCAAAGATTCTGCTGAAAGATCTGCTTCGCGAGGTTCAAAAACTGGAAAACGACGGTCTGTTGGACCACCCAAACGCATCCCACTCGGAACGCGCGCGGGGTTTGTATTTACGGGGACGGCTGTTAGAAGCGGTGGGGGGTGTGGGGGGTGTTGTCGTGGCTGGCGAGGCGGGAGAGGACACCGCATCTCCAGGAGGACATCTCAAGAAATCGCATTCAGACGATGAATTGAAAACGCATAACCTCGACGGCGCCGAGCAGTTGTTAAAAAAAGCCGCCAAGCTCGATCCGAGTTTAGACGGCGCCTGGTTAACACTGGCGCAGCTTCTTTGGAAGAAAGGGGATTTGGAAGGTGCTAAGAACTGCTACGACGCGGTGTTACACAAAAAGCCGACCAACGTCGCGGTGCACAAAAAGACGCTTTGTCAACTATCCATGTTGAGTCGCACTCTCGCGAAATCAAACGCCAAGCCCGGGACGGAGGCGCAGAAACGCTTCGTCGCGGACAGCGTGCTTTTCGCGAAAGCCGCGGTGAAGCTTGATTTGAACGACGGGTACTCCTGGTACCAGGTGGGCACCGCGTACATGTCCGCGTTTTTCGCGCAAGGCGCGACGGATAAAAGCAAATTGTTGCAAGGTGCGCGTTGCGCGTTTCCCAAATCCTCCCGACTGTTTACAGCCCCTACCTGACTATTTGAGTACACGGCCGTCATCCAAAGGAAGTTACTACGCACAGCACAAGTGCTCTGTTTTATCTCTAACGCTGGTGACTGTTCAGACCGATTACCCTGACTGTTGTGCATACATCGTCCAATACATCGCGATATACAGTACACCCACACTCGCCGACTGACCCTTTTTCCTTACAATCAAAAGCCTTGAAAGCATACGACTGCGCCGAGAAAGGAGGGCCGTTGGGGACCCTTGTTGCTATTAACGGCGATGGAAATGGAAATGACACGAACAAAGGAACGGGTGATACCCACGGTTTTGGTGATCAAGGAGATACATCCGCTACTGGTGGTACAAAAAATGTCCATAACAGTGCTCTGACGAACCGCAACGGTGATCACGGAATCCACAAATCAGGCTCACCCGGCGGCGGCATCGGCGACCACCCCGATTTGCACTTCAACCGTGCCGTGGTTTCGCGGTACGTGGAGCACTTCGGCGAGGCGCTTTGCGGTTTCGCAAAAGCACAGGCGTTGGACAAGAACCTGCCAACACAAACCGAGGTGGACGCGGTGTTGGCGGCGCTTGGTAAGCTGCACGACGCGTGCGCCGGCGTCGGGGCTTCGTTCAAACAAAAGAAACTTGCGGGTATAAAAAGCGCGTTGAGGGAGGACACGGGGGAGACCACCGAGAACGCAGACGGAAGAACGAAGACGGATGGGAAAATAAAAAACGTCCCGGTCGTGTTGACACACGAAAACAGGCAGTTCAGTTGTGTGGAGCTTGTGTCTTTGACGGAAGGGGTTAACCAAAACGTCGCGCTGCGGTGTCGCGCCGTGATTGACGCCACCGCGGGCGCGAGCGGAACGACCGGCGGGGGCGAGAATAACACCGAAGGTACGGCCTTGCGTTTTTCCCAAATCCAAACACTATTTACCGTCCCTGGTCGAGTGCACTACTAGTAACACTACTAGTACTGCTAGTAACACTGCTAGTTACATTTGCCAGTACTGGCAACTGTTTATACAAACTCAATACTCGTGACTGACACTTTCTTTTATTTACCGTAAGGCGCTTTGAACTTGCACTACGTTGTGGTGGATAAAAACGGCGGTCTGTGCGCCGTGAGCGTGTACGGCCTGGAGGACGGCGCGCTGAGGCTAAGCGCCACCCTGACCTTGCTGGAACCCGACCTGCGAAACGTGGACGTGACGTACAGAGGCAAACGCTACGAGTTCAAACTGATCCGCGTGGACTCGCCGCGACAGATTTTAGTCGCCGGGAAGGCGCCGGTTGGGCGAATCGCCCGGCCAAGGCTCGCCACGGCGTTGATGTGACATACGTATCCGTCGATGTATTGCGGCTTTGATCCGTACGCCTTTTATATCACGATGTATTGTTATTGAGTACGTGTACACCCTACATTTTTCTTTCGAACATCGAGCCAACTAGTGCGGCGCTACCACCCTACATAGGGAGTACTTACACACCCCACCGGCGGTAGTACTTGGAACCCGCAGCACACACCTCTCCCGGACGCTTTACTTCGCGTACGTCTCGTCTCGGTGTGTCACGATGTATGTTAATTCCGAACTACTTCGCGTACGTCTGCTCCAAGTATTACTTCGCGTACGTCTGCTCCAAGTATTACTTCGCGTACGTCTGCTCCAAGTACTTCGCGATTGCGCTACTTTCGAACATCGCGATTCCCGTGTTTGGGTCCTCTATGTACGGCGCTTGGAACATCCCCCTTTTGTCGAAAAGCTCCTGGCGTTTCGGGGACCCGCGGCCGCTCGATTTCATCAAATGAGGAAGCTCCAGCTCCACCAGTTTCTCGCGCACCAGCTTACAAAAAGGCGAGGCTTCGTAGGAGTACACCGTGATTGGTTTCGCGGGCATCGTCGCGGGTGTGTACCTGCTCCCGGCGCCCATCCGCGGCGCCAAGCCGAAACCCGCGGTGAGCACCGTGAGCGCCCCCGCGAGCAAAAGCGAAGATACTTTCTCCTTCCCCGGGCCGTACGTGTCGTACAGGTAGTCGATGATGTCGTCGCTCTCGTACATTTCGATTTTCGTGTTCGGGTCCACCATGTACGGGAACATGGATTTGCCGCCCCTTTGTTTGATTTGTTCGCGAAAGTTGGGCCCCCCCTGCGGACACGGATAGAAAAGCACATCAAGGTCCAGCCAAATAACCGCCTCCCGGACCTTCTTACAGAAAGGACAGCCCTCGAACTCGTACAGCTCGAGTTGGATTTGCGGCCTCGCAAATTTGGACACGTCGGAAGTTTCTTTCACGTACCGCCCCCCGAACTCCCCGAACGTGTACGTGTCGCGTGGGCACTCGCCTTGCACTAGGGAAACGTTCCACCCCTCGCAAAGCGCGCCGGAAACCGCGCGTGTTAGAAAGGAACCGCTCGCGCTCAGCACGTTCCCGAGCTCGCCGTCCGCGACGCCGAACTTTTTCGGGGGCGGGCCTTGCAAGGTGTACTGGATTTCGGCAGAAGATGAGAAAGCGGCGGTGGTCGGCACCGGTGTCTCCTGCGTATCCTGAGGTGTTTCCTCCTTCTCGGTAGTAGCCTTCGTGGTCGTATCCGCCTCCATAACATGCGCATCACCCACCCTCGTGCTGCCGCGCATCAACCCCCCCGTGTTCACCGTGCGCAGGGCTCTTGAAAGCGCGGCGTCGTCGGATGGAGCGGCGGCACGAATCGCGGGTGCTGCGCGACGCGTCGTTCGGTACGGTGTCTTCCCGGCGACGAACCGGCGCCCGACAAACGCAGCCTTGCTTGCGAGCGAGGCGGACATGGTGGATGTTGACACGATGGGTCGGTGACTGCACTCGAAGGGCCGAGGCGCGTCTCGTAGTGGCAACGCGGACGCACCTCGTGTTGTGGCGTGGGGGCTGATGAAGTGCCTACGTGGCGAAACTGCGAGGTGGCCAAAAAAGTTTAGGAAAATTTTCGTCCAAGAAACGGCTGACGTGAAGGGGAACGAATTGCGAAGGCGTCGTGTGCGTCACTTCCCTGGCGGAGCCCTCCCGACAGGTGAGGCTCCTCCACCCGCAGGCATGCCTTCCAAGAAAGGCGGAAAGAAGAAAGCGGGAAAGAAGAAAGGCAACACGTACTTCACCAACGAGGATGGCGTGGAGCATTGCGCGCCTTTTGGTTTCGCGCCGGGGGACTTGATCGACACGCCTCTCGGGTTGCGCGCGGTCGTGCTCGGGGTGAAGTACGCGTTTCCCGAGGACTTGACCGGTGGGGTGCTTTGGGTGAGGTACGCGTTGTCGGAAAAGGAAGCCCCGATTGAGAATCCCAGTGTTTTAACTGGGTACAAGCGGGCCTCGGCAACCGAACACCTGTGGAGGGAGGTCGACAAATTGAACGCCGCGGCGGCGGGTAAACAACGCGCGCGCGACGCGGATGACGCGCGGAAACGATCGGAGGAGGCGGTGGAACTCGCGAAAATGGAGAAATCGCTCCCTCAAACGGTGAAGAAACCGGCCGTAAAGAAAACAGCCGAGGAGGTGGCGGCACCATCCACGACGGAGGGGAAGGAAAACGCGAATTCAAAGGCGCGGGCGTGACGAGCGCGACGCCGGTTTGCCTGTTTTCTATGTCGTTTGTACCTTTAATAATTATTCTCCTGTCGTACCCTTACCAGTACCTTGAAAACAATGAAAACAACTGCCGACTGCCACTTACTCTTGGTACTCCCAGTACTGCAAACCTGTCACAACCCCGCGTCTTCGTCGAGCCCCAGCGCTAGGTTCAGGTTCTGCACCGCCGCCCCGGACGCGCCTTTCCCCAGGTTATCCAGCCGCGCGACTAACCACGCCATCCCGTCGTCGTCGTTGGCGTACACGGAGAGCTCCAGGTCGTTCGTGTCGTTAAGCGAATCGGGTCGCAGGAAAGCACCTCGTTCAAGGTCGGAGGTTTCATTCAAAGGCCGGACGGACACGAACCTGCTGTCTTTGTACCGCTCCTCAATCGCGCCGTGAATCGCCGCGCCGCTGCGTCCTTTTTCGTGCAACTGGTCGTAGTGCAGCGGAACGCTGACCACCATGCCTTGTTCGAAGCTCCCCACGGCGGGGCAGAACAGTGGCTTCCGTCCGACTTTCGAATACTCGGCCATTTCAGGCAGGTGCTTGTGCTGCAAGTTGAACCCGTACGCGCCCCACGGCTCCGCCTCGCCGGCGTGGTGAATCGCCATGAGCGCCTTGCCGCCGCCCGAAAAACCCGAAACCGCGTGCACCACCAAGCCCGTGTTTTCCGGAAGAATACCGGCGTCCACCAGCGGCCGGCAAAGCGCGATCATCCCGGTCGGGTAACACCCCGGGTTCGCGATGCGCTTTGAGTTTGATACTAAAAACTTCTGCTGATCGTTCAGCTCGGGGAACCCGTACACCCACCCGTCAACCCCGACGCGGTGCGCCGTGGACGCGTCGATGATCACCGTGGTGTCTGAGATATAAAAAAGAAAACGTCAGGGAGGTCGCGACGCGTATATCCGGGATTGGACAGGGTACCGTAGTGGTGTGGCTTTACGACTGTTTTTCGCAACGTAACACAGTAACAGGTTCTAGCACAGTCAAGTAGTCAGCAGCACTACATCTTTTAGGATGTACAGCACAACGTCCATCAGGGGCTGTAATCAGGGAAGCGGAACGTGGTAAATGGGAAAGGCCCGTACCATTGGTCACGAGACTCACCGCCTCGATCGCGGCGTCGTCGGGAAGGCACAGGATCGCGACGTCGCATTTGTTCAACATCTCCGCGCGCTTCACCGTGTCCTTGCGGTCATCGCCGACCAGGGAAATGATTTCGATATCGGTACGCTTGCTTAGCCGGTCCCGGACTTGTAACCCCGTGGTGCCGGCTTCGCCGTCGATGAAAACCGTGTTTTTGGTGCCCGCGACGACGAGGGTGTGAGATTGCCGTGACCGGGTTACCGTTTTTTGGGAACGCGAAACGCGCGAAACACAGGAACGGCCGCGAAGCACCGGGCGCGCGGCGAGGGAAACGGAAAAGGCGTGCATGTCTGGAAAGCGCGGAACCCGGGCGGAGGGACGGCGCGATCGAATGTGGCGAGAACTGCGTGTTTCAAAACACCATCTCTCTCGGAAAACACGGTTGGCATCAGTCTTCGAAACCTCCGCGGTCACTCGACATGGCGCCGTCCACGTGCGCCGCGCCAGTTTCAGCGCTGCGGCACGTCAGGTGGACCAACGCGCCGCGTGTTCCCTGCCGGCGCGTTCGCCGCGCCGCTGCGGTTCTCACGCGCGCGTCATCCACGGCTCCCGTGACGAAAGAGGAGCTCGCGTCCGCCGCCAAGGCGCGAGGCTTGGTGTTGGAAACCACGACGTTCGGCCCGGTGTTCAAAATAACCGCCCGGCGCGTGGGCAGCGCTGGTAAGAGCACCAACAGTGTCTTCGATGCCGGTGACAACAAGGACAGTGACATCATCGGCGAGCACGACGGGTTCATCGCGCCACCCCCGTTCGGCATTTTGCACATGGACTCCATGAGGATTTACAACAGCCGGATTAATAAAACTAACGACGCAGACGCCGCGATGCGAAGCGTGTTTGGCATTTCTATTTTGCTTGGCTCCACATCAGCGCTGATGGCATGGGAACAAGGCTGTTCCAAAATGGAACTCCTCGCAATCGACGACGGGAACGAATACGCCGCGAAGCTGGTGAAATACTACACTCGGCTGGGATTCAAATTCGTTCGCAAAGTAGGTGATGGCGCCAACACGGATCTTACCGATTTGCTTGTCTGGGGCGGCGCGGGGACGCGCATGAACGGCGATTTGAACGCGTTGCTCACGAAGTGGGGGGGGCTGGTGCGGAAACAAGCGCTCAGGGCGGGGAAGGAGAATAAGCAATAGAGGAGTGTGATATATTTTCGCATCAACTTTTATTCGGTAACTCCGAGAAAAACGCCTTTTGGATCTCAGATTCCCTTTTCACAACTGGACGCGCGAGCGAGATGGCGGACTAACGCAGGCGCACGGAATTGCATCGCCAGCTGGCCGACCCGACTGTTCAGCTACAAAACCGCGAGGCGGCTGAGCAGGGCGATCCTGATGCACAGCACAATCTGGCGAACTTGCTGTTTCACGGCATCGGGGGTCACGTCAGGAACGTTTTGCTGGCTGAGCAGTGGAACGACAAGGCGCTCGTCAACACCAACGACGCTGGACCATGGACCATGCAGGGATATTTGCTCGCCGAGAGGCTCCGAAGGGTTAAGAACGCTCCGCTCACTCAGGAAGTTATACCGTTCCCGTTCAAGCCCCTTCCGACAGTCGTCCTTGAGAAGCAGCCGGCCAAAATAACGTACAACGTGAGCTGCGAAGCCTGTGGAAAAAATGTTCCTGTTGGCGGCGGCAAGAAGTACTGTTTTCGTTGCAAGGTCACAGTTTACTGCAGCATTTTTTTTCAGAAGTCGGATTGGAAGCGCCACAAGAAGGTGTGCGGCAAGGAGCCCAAGACGGATATCCTCGGCGGGAAGGACAAGCAGGCGTACAAAGACGACCTCGAAGTTTAACGGCAGCTATATTGATTCAATGCCGGGCCTGCCAATATTTTGTAAGGTCATGCACTACATCCACTGGAACGACTCTCCCGTGATCCAAATATGCACTCAGGCGGGTACTTACAGCAAGAACCCGTTGGTAATAGTCATCCCAAAGAGTCACTTGGAGCCCCTGCAATCAGAAAACAGCAGGATTACGAGATTTTACAAGGACGGCCCAAAGAGAGACAACTGCGTCGTCGAGTTCGACCTCCAGCACCTCGGTCCGGAGTTAGCCAAGATATCCGCATGTGGCGGGTGTGAAATGGAGCTTACTTTGAACAAAACGAACGAGGTTTTGGGAGCTGACCCCATCATGTTTGGAGATCTCGCGATGACCGTGGCTGACCAGGTGCAGAAGCGAGGACTGGTTAAGTACGTGCAGGCGCGCACCACGCTGCCCACGTCGGCGGTTGAAATGACCGCCTTTCACACGCGCCACGTGGAAAAACAAGCAGAGATGCTGGCGAGCATGCACGCGAATACGTGAACAAGGGGGCAAGCGTGAAGTTCATCATTGTTGATACTCAATGCATTCACATCATTTCTAAAACACCACATCACGTCTAATCGCACCGCCTCAAGTTCCAGTGCAGGTCGTCCAAAAGGTCGCTAAAGGACATGCGCGACTCCGCGTTTCCTAAATCGGGTTTCCCAACCACCCGAGACGCGCTTAGGAAGTGACACGCCTTGGCGAACCGGCACATGTCCGTGTCCGGGTTGTTGTTTGACGTGAACCAGACCTCCAGACCGGCGTCGCGCGCCGCGGCGATGAACTTGTTGACGATGTAACCGTTCTTTTTTAGAATATCATCCGTGACCCTGTACCGCGGTTGGCCGAAATCATCCTTGACGACCTCGAATCCCCCGTTGTCCTGGTAAAACGAGTCACTCGGATCAGGCACACCGAAGTGCAACACACCCGAGATTTCGATTTTCGTCACCCCCGACTTCGCAAGCGCGTACTCCACCACCCGCCGCGCCGCCGCGTCGACGTTTGGAATTTGTTTATACTCAGCGCCGACGGCGTCGCCCGCTCGCAGGTGCACCAACAGCGTGTCGCTTTTCGTGCCCCTGCAGTCCATCCCCTCAACGCGGTTTTTAACAAAGTCGAAGTTATCGGAGGCTTCGTCTCTTGAGTTTGATTTCCACTGAATTTTCGTGGAGTCGAGTCGGTCTCGCGGTTTCGCGTCCAGCATGTCCCTCAGAATAGTACCTTTGTACTCCGGGCGCGAAAGCAGGGATTGGCTGCTCACCTTGTAGTTTGGGCCTAGCAAACTCACGACGTCGTTGACCCTGTACTCCGCGTCGTACTGTAACACCCAGGCGCAGAAGTTACACTTGTGCGCGTTGACTACGCACTCTGTTTTCAAGTTTTCGGAACTCCACTGGCTTTCTTGTTCGACGGCGCTGGCGCAAGGGTTGAACCGGAGCGTCTTGGCGCGCTGCGGGTTGGGGCTCCGTAACCGCTCTCTTGGCTGAGTCGTCGTGCCCATGTCAATGCGCGTACTGGCGCCTACTAAATTAGCCGCCTCAGCGGCTGGCTTCACGGCCTGGTAATCCTCCGAGTCGTCGTCGGTTGCTGAATGCTGGTTGCTGTTTTCGGCTTCAGCATTGGTTTTGGCGGTTTCGTCATCGGTACCACCGCGCGTCTCCGTATCACGCAACGCCTGCTCGTCCTCACCCTTGGTGACCCCGTTTTCGTAATCAAGCTGCGTCACCCCCGCGTCATTGATCTGGTTGTACAAGCGTTCCGATTCCTTCATGAACGCCTGGTCGGGAACCCACCCCAAACGAGCGGAGGTTTCCTTGTCGTCGTCCTCATCCGCCCGCGCGTTTCCCCAAATCGCCGAGTCTCCGGCAAGAGTGTGTGTAGCTTGGTCCTTGTTTTCAGCAAAGCCCTCGTCCGGAAGGTGCTCGTACTTACGCGGTGTCTGCGAACGACCCTGCGCATCGGCCATCACAGCCGCATCAGACACAAACCCTTCCCTCGCCGTGGACGGTGCCCCGTGATTCGAGCCCGGCAAAGCCACTGAGAAGCACACCAGGACTAAAACAAAACCACCCACCGCGGCGCATGCGAACACCGCGGGCAGCCTTCGCCCCGCCGCCTTCGCCTCCCTGCCGAGGCTCGCATCCGCGCCGGACACCAAAAGAGGCGCGCCCTCGCCGACAAGCGAGGAGCGCAGCGACATCGCGGCCTGTCGTGTGCCAAGGTGCGCGCGTGCGACTGGGAGGGGCGACGAGTGGGTCGATGTCGAACGAATTTTAGGAAGCTCGTTTTCAACACCCCATCGCGTTTTGGCGGATTGATAGGCATTTCACCGGTAAAGGGGCATTCTAAAAGGGGTATCATTTTCGGATTTCAAGTGTTGCAGACTTTCAAGAAGCAAATCCTCCTTTCAAAGGATAACTCTCTACCCGCTACGCCTACGACTACGTCCATGCCATGTCACCCCCCCTCACTCGGCCCCATCCCCCCCCCCAGCACCCACTGCGGGATCACCCGGTCCCGGCCACCGTGCCCTGCTGCCCCCCATAACGTGGACGGAACACTGCGTCTCCCGAAAACACGCGCCGCCGCCAACGCCGAAGTTTCCGCGACGAATTGAATCTCGTCGCAGCCGTCGTCAGGCGCGACGTGTTCATTTCCATTGCGGTTACTATTTTTCTGCGCATAACACTGTATACCCTGTATACATGGAGAATGTGCAACTGGCTCGTTCTCCTGGTTTTCACGAAGGTTGGTTGTGGCTGTACCCGCGCCACGCGGTGTGTCACGCCGTGCGTCGATTGAAACGAGATTTCCATCATTTGTTGCGTTTGCTGTCGGCGCTGCCATCGCGGCGTCCCGCGCCGATTCCGACATCGCCATCGCCAACTGCGTCCACTCGTCGTCGTGCTGTTCCATTGACTCGTATTGAAGCTCGGCGTGAGTCTTTCCAGAATGCAGATTTCCGCAGTTTCCAGAGTTTCCAGTAGTACTCCTAAGGGTACTACCAGGGGTACTCCTGTTGTTACCCGCGGCGCTCCTCTTCGTACTCCGGTTCGCGCCTCGTTTCGCGGTCCTCGACGCTTCGGCAAAGTCCCTCGCCGCCGCGTCCAGAAAAACCTCCGCGTCCACGTCGCTCATCCCGAGAAAACACGTAAGCTCGCGTTTGGTGAGTCCGAAAAGGTCGTCGTGATGGATGCATTCGCGCGTGAAGGAACGCGTGTGACGTGCCAACCCGTGTGCGGCGAGCCAGGCGTCGGGGGAAGAGCTGGAAGATTTTTCATTCGAAAAGGCACATGCGTTTGGCAACCCCGCAAACCTGTAGTTTGTTGGGTCCGACGTCATCGCCAAGGCCACGGTCACATCCAAAGGTGCGTTGGTGTGTGCGTGGTACGCATCGTGCGGCGTGCGCGATGTCGAGCTCCCGTTGACCATACAAGCGTAGCACGCGTCCGCGTGCGTTTCGCGGTCGGGTATCGTCCACGAGGTGAGATCCAGATTGCAAATGGGACACGAACACGTGTTCGTGTTCTTTTTTGGCACCCCACGGCATCCTTCGTCCGCTCCGGTCGCCTCGAGTCCGAAACCGTTACCCTCGTCGAACCCAGGCTCACCACCCCAGGTACCCCAGTCCACATGGGCGGTCATTCCTGACGGGGGGGGGATCTTGTCGCGAAGCATGCGAGCCTGATGAGAGCGCGACCATGTCTGGGGAGACGATTTACAAAACTTTCAGGCGGGGGTACGAAAAAAACGGTCGTTCCAAGAAAATGCTGTCTTCGCGGGCACAACGTGACGCGCTCGACCTCGCGCGCGCCGTGCGTCAAAGCACGCACTCACCAGCGTGTATCCGTTGTGTGTGTGACGGTTACCCCTAAATCTAGTGTGTTTGCGAGGGTTACACCCTAAACACCACGCACACCAAGGATGCGGGTCAAGTTCAGACACCCGCGCTCGCAAGACCCGCCGATTTGGTGGCGCTGTGACCCGAGCGCGACGTTCGCGGAGTGCAAGGCCGCGGCGGACAGGTTGTTGTCGTCTCTTCCCCCCCACGCACACGCCCCGTATTCGTTGGATTTGTTCAAACGCGCGCGTGACGGTTTACTGTGGGACCCGCGTTATGGGAAGCGGGTGTACGGGCAGCTCAAATACAAGCCCGCGGAGTGCGTCGGCGATGTTTTCCACGAAGGCGACGAAATAATATGCGTCGCGCACCTGCACAAACGTTGGAGCGTGACCTGCAACGCGCTTTCGGAATCGCGATTCGCGGTGCTTGACAAGCAAAGGCAAAGAGCGGCTGACTCAACACGGGACGCAATTGTCAAGCAAGCCACGAAGGAACACTTCACGCTTTCCAAGAAAGTCCAGCCCACGCGATTCAACGAGTGGAAAGCGCCGACGCCCATCGGCGGGGTTTCGCGGAATCTAAACCGCACCGGCGTGACCAAGGTGAAAACAAGTCCGTGGTTTCAGGAAACGTCAAGGAAAAGCGCCACGGCTTCTGAAGTAGCTTCGGAACCGTCGTCTAAAAGTGCGAGTAGTGGGACGAAGAGTGGAAGCGGTAAGGCGCTCGCGGCGAGAAATTGAATGCGACGTTGAAGTTTCCGAAAAAATTGCCAAAAGTGCTTTGTCGTCCTAAATGCATACAATGCATCGCACGTCGACCTCCACGCAGTGTTCCTCGCGCCGTCCGCCTCGACCGGCCCGCATGAGCGCGGATGACGAAGCTCGGCGTAAGGTTGGGAAACCGTGTTGCGACGCGGCGGCGGTTGTGCGTTTCGTGAATCAATACTGGACCCTTCCCGGCGGCCCCATCGCTTTGAGTTCGGTGCGTGCGCTGAATTCGTACGACGACTTGAATTTCTTCGCGGAAACCACCGACGGCACGCACCGGTACGTGCTGAAGGTGCACAACGGGCTGGAAAGCCAAAGCTCGGGGCTGCTCGCGGCGCAGACGGCGATGATGAGGCACCTTACGCGACACGGCGTCGTCGCCCCGGTCCCGATGCGAACCGACAAAAGCTTAACCCACATCGGATCGATCAACGATGATGCGCGTTCTAAAAAACCAATCAACGACGACGTCGCTTTTCTGTCACTAACAAAGGGTACCTCTTCCGAAGACGGACGCGAAACTCACCAACACGGCAATGGACATTCTCAAGAACACCCAACTCGGTTCCACGCCGTGCGCGTCCTGAGCTTCGTGGAGGGCACGCTCGCGGAGCGGAGCGATGACGTGCGACACAGGTAAGTATTTCCCATTTACCACATTCCGCCGACTGATTGCCCATACAAAACTGACACTTTCTTTTTACAATCAGCCCCGAGTTTCTTCGTGACGTCGGTGCGTTTCTTGGGAAGCTGTCGGTCGCGCTCGAAACGTTCCACCACCCGGGCGCCGAGCGCACGCACTTGTGGGACAACGCCAACGTGTTGCAGGTCAAGCGTTTCATCGGTGTTATTAAGGACGAAACCAACCTTGAAGTCGCTTTGAATGTTCTTAACGACTTCGAGCGAATCGTGGCGCCGCACGCGCGGGCGCTGCGACGAGGATGCTGCCACGGCGACTTGAACGACCAGAACGTGTTGGTGACGATCGTGTCGCCATCCGTCGCGGATGATTTTTTTTCCCCAGGTCAAAGGCCGGTTTCGAAAAAAGCGTTACCGTGGGCGGTCCTCGATTTCGGCGACATCGTGGTGACCTGGATCGTCAACGAAATCGCGGTGGCGGCGGCGTACTTTTCGCTGGGAAACGACGACCCGGTTGGGGCGTGTTGCGAAATCGTCACCGGGTACGGTACGTGTTGCATTTCCCAAATCCAGGCACTGTTTTACCGAAGCTGGTGACTGTTTGTCCATACTTGACTGACACTTTTCGTTTGCGCTCAGAATCGCAATTCGAGTTGACAGAAACGGAACGTCGAGTGTTACCGACGTTGATTCAATCGCGACTGGTTTGTTCCGTGGTGCTTGGTGCGTTTAGTGCGTCTCAAGACAAAAGCAACGAACAGTACCTGCTGCTGACGCAAAAACCGGGGTGGGCCGCGCTGAAAAAAATGCGCCGATGCGGGGACGAAACGTTTCGGGAAAGAATGCGTGTGTCAAAAGACGCGAACACACGCGGCGAACCCATCGGCGGCGGCACGAAATGGATCGAAACCAGGTAGTTAGTTGTCTTTCCTTATTTATAGCTATTGGGACACATGCTCTACCCCGTATCCCTAACCAGTTACGCGCTCGCCATTCGCTTCGCGTCTTCCTCGCGCGTCAGCTCGATCATCGCGCGGCGCGTTTTCTTTTCAAGCCGCAAAAGCTTTCGCTCCACGTCTCGTTTCAAATCCGCATTCGCCTTGGGTGGAAGCACGTTCACCGCGGTTTCGGAATCCTCAACGCCGTCCCGTTCGGGCTCCACGGTTGGGATCTCGATCTCGGGCGCGACCCTGGCTTTGATCTGGGGGTGTTTTTGAGTTGGGTCGAGGGGAGAAGAGAGGTGAGTGATGTGTTCGTTCGATGGCAGTTGGCGGTTCACGGAGGCGTTTGGAGTTTGTAAAAAAAGGCGGCACTCTCACCTGTCCCGCTTGCAACACTTCATCGTTGGGAAGGTAGTTTCGGAACTTCAGTTCCTTGTTCTGCGTCGCAGCAGCGCCCTCGCGAAGCGCGAGAAGGCGCGCCTTGCGCTCCTCCGCGGTCTCGCCCATTCTCCGCGCGCGGGGAGGTGTGACGCCCTTCGTTTTAGGTTTGAGAAGAGGACCTCAAATATTTTCGTGAAAAGTGCTTCGTCAGCATCTTCGAAGTTCAGTCGTTCCTCGCCCCGAGGACCGGGGGCCGGGGGGAAGGCGGCATGGCGCCTCCTCCCGTCCCCCTTCGCGCGCGCCTGACCGCGATCGCGGGCGCGTTGGTTTTATCGCCGGACACGATGCTGATGAGGTTGACGAAGATGCAAACGTCCAGTCGGTGGCATCAATCGTTCTCGTTTGTGTTTTATCGTGGCGCTGGACGACTGCTCCTGTTGCCGCCGCTTTGGATGCTCGCGCACCGCGCGTCCCCGAACGCGTTTACGCAAGTCGCGCGTCGCGTGGGGTACCGTCGCTTGCTCGGCGGCGCGGCGTTGTACACGGTTCAAAACATGGCGTTCATCGTGGCTGCGAATCTCACGTACGTAGCTTCTGTGTTGGCCATTCTGGCCACAGGTCCGTTGTTCGCCGCCGCCGCGTCGAAGGTTTTCCTGAAAGAACACGTACCAAAGCACACGTGGATCGCGTCAGGGACGTGCGCTGTGTGCGTCGCGGTGATATACAGCGACTCTTTTGTCGGGGATAGAGATGTTGGGGATACTGGGGATACTGGGGACGAAATATCCACAAGCACGCATGTTCTCGGAAACACGATCGCGCTGTTGGTTCCAATCGCGCTTGCTTTGTTCTGGACCGTGTGTAAGTCGTCACCCGAGAACGACATGATCGCTTCTCTGTCGCTTTCCGGACTCATCGGAAGCACCATCGCGGCGTGTGTGGTTTTCGGGGCAGGACAAGGAAACGCGTTGCTTCCGGTGGAAAAAGACAACAGCACGTCGCTTCTCGCGTTGATCGGACAAACCGTTTCTGTCGCGATCGCGTTCGCGTTGTTAACAGTCGGCGCCAAGGACGTACCGTCCGCGGAAGTTTCCCTTATTATGCTCATAGAGCTTTTCCTAGGCCCAACCCTTGTGTGGCTCGCAGTAGGGGAGATGCCCACCTGGCGAGTCTGGGTCGGGAGCGGGGGGGTGTTGATCGCGATGGCGGTGGAATCGGCGGTCGGCGTGTTTGAAGAACGGAAAGAACGGAAAGACGCGCGGGAGACGTTGCCGGGTGCCGCGATTTAGTTTATCACTCCCGATAGATAGATTTTAGCATACAAGCCGGCTACTTATTTACGTCTGCATCAGGACCTGCGTGATGAAATCGGCGAGCGCGTCGGCGTCGGCGTCGTCCACGGCGACGCCGAGTTCGGGCGAGCAAAACCGTTCCAGGTTTTCCAAAAACGAAACCGTGACGTTTTTCTCGGTCGGGAACGTTATCGCCGTTTTCGTTTCGGCGCTGTTCGTGGTCAACGCAGCATCGGAACCTGTCGTTATCGGCGCGAACAAAGTCACGACGAGACGAAAGGATTCGAACGCTTTTGCCATGGCTTGCTTTTTCGCCTCGCCGGTAAGATTTTTTTTGTCGTCGGCGGCGGCGGACGTGTCGCCTTCTTCGCCGTCCGCGTCTTCGCCGTCCGCCGCGACGGTCAGAACGTCCCGCAAAGCGATCCTCGCGTCACGCACCGTGCGTTGAGCACCGCGAACGGCGCCGATGTCGATATACACCTCACCGAACACACACACGGGCGTGTTGTTTTGCGAAACAGCCGATAGCTTCTCTTCGGCTTCGTCGTTAGCGTCTTTAGTTTCTTCGCCGTCGCGAACGCCACCCGCCGCCGCGTGTTTCGAACTTCCAGAACTCGCGTCTGCGCGAGTCCGCACGAAAAACGAAAGCGTCGCAGGCGTTTTGTGTTTCGTCCCTCGGTCGGTTCGCCACGAGGGGGGACACGAAATCGGCGTGCGCCACTGCGCGAGGACGATTGCGGTGCCGTTGGTGGATGCATCTGCGGAGTCATTCGCATCTGCGGAATTTTCAGCATCTGCATCGGCACCAGCATCGGCATCTTCCGTTGTTTCCGTCCCGTCCTTCGGCTCGACGAAACACTTCGGCGTTTTCACAACGCAAAACTTTTCACAGTACGTCTGCGATTTCAGCGCCGCTAAGTGCGTGTCCCCCAGAAACGCCAACGCCTCGTTTGAAGCGCAGCCTGCTGTGTATGTATCGCTCGACACGTCGGAAACTTCCGCGGCATTCACGGAAGCGAGCCGGGCGCGCGTGGCGAACACTCGTCTTGACAGCGAAGCAGTTTTGTCTCCGTCCGGATCAGAGGCGAGGGTGTTTTCGGATGCGCGACACTTCTCTTCGGCGTCGACGAATTCCACGATTTTTGGGCCGAACGCTTCGCCGTTCCCGAGACCCTCGGTAAGCTCGGCGCGATTGGTAACATCCGTAAGGAGTCCGTCGATCTCGGTCAGCGTTGACGAGTCGCGCAAGCACTGCTTCAACTTGTCTACGAAAAAACGTCGATCGTGCGCCGTCTCGCGCCCGTCGTTAAGAACGGTCACGAGTCGAGTACCTTCGGCGTCGGGTATCGAATCATTCGTCATTGCGTTTTCCACCATCAACGCCGAACACAGCTCCAAAGCCGCGCATCGCATGACGCGCAAATCGTGTCCCGCCGCGGCGCTGTGCGCTAACCTTCCCGCTACACGAAGCGACTTTGTCGCTTCGGCGATGACAGAAACGTGGTTATTTTGGGGGTAAGATTCCGAGAGTAATAACTCGTTCTTCCTTGTACCACGCGAACGTCGCGATTCCAGCGATTCAAACGCCAGCCGCGATAAACAAAACCCAAACAGAAGCTCAACCTTGGATTGAAGCGAGGTCGACACAGTCGCGGAGTGTTTTGTTAAAACGCGCGCTTCCGTCAGGACTCGCGTCGCGTCGTTCAACTTGGCCCGATCGGAAGATGCAGAGCCTCTTGATGCCAACGTGTACTGACACCATGCCAACGCGGTTGACACGAAATTGACTGACGACAACGCGTGCGCGTGCACGAGCTCTGGTTTTGGCGTTACGCAACCGTTACCTTCGCGTCGCGGTAAAGTTAGCCCGTGTACGCCGAACCCCCCGTTCGCGATCGCGACGGCGCGACATTCAGCGACCGCGGCTGTTAACGACGTCGCCGCGCCTTGTGGGTCTCCCCTCCGCGCCAGAAGCTTCGCCAAACGTTGTGCCACGGCGGCGTGAAATGCAGGACTCGCTTTTGGTGACGACCCGACGGAGTACCCTCCTGAGGTGTCGACGAGAAGGCTCTGCAATTTGGTCTCGGCCACTAGTACGTTCCCTTTCACCGCCTCAGCTTGGGCGACCACAAACCGTAACCTCCGCACTGCGTCGACGTCACCGAAAGCTTCAGCAGTTCGTGATGCTTCGGCTGCTTCGAGAAGAACCTCGTCGTGGGGCGCGCCTGCCGTGAATAACGTGGAGACAAAGAAAACCCGGAGCGCGATTCTTTTTCCGGCGCCGACGCGCGCGGCGACAATTGCGGCGAAACGCGCTCGGTCGCCGCCGACGACACACCCGGCCGGCGAGGCACACGCCATCGCGTCCGCCACATCTGCGGCGTGTTTTGCGATCTTCAAAGCCCCTGAGATGTCTCTTTGTTTGGAAAGACACCTCGCGAGCATCAAATGCGCATCCAGCAGTACCTTTAGGCGCTCGGGGGAGGACAGGATCCAAGGCGACACGCCTTCGCCGTGACACCGCTCGGGTCGTCGAGGTTTAGGTTGGCAGGATTGGTTGTCGGTTTCCCCCTCGTCGTCCTCGCCATCGCCACGCGTGTCCTCCTTCTCTGTCCCTTCTGTTTCATTCTCTTTGTCAGCCTGTTCCTCGGTATCGCTCCAGTCCCCGTCAAACGCTTTCTTCGCGTTTTTATTGTCAATCCGTTCCTTCTTTTCCTTCACCGAAAGTTCCCGCGCGTCGCGCTTCGTTTTGTTCCGCGTTTCCTCGTTGTCGATTTTCGAAATCGACGCGTCAACCTCGGCCTGGCCCGTTTCCGCGACCGCCGCGATTTCGATCTCCACCTCGTCAATCACTGACAACAAAGTCTTCTTCGCATTTGCGAGGCACTCGTCCCTGCCGACAGGTTCCGTGGAGGTCGATTCAGTGCTATCGGGTGCATTCGTAGTGTCACCTGAAGCGTCACCTGAAGAACTTGTTTTGGACGGAAAGAAAACTTCGTCGCGGTCGGCGTCGGCGCCGGTCGCGATCGGCGCCGCCGCCGCGGCGACAGCGACGAGCCACCGGGCTCGCGCGAGCTCGACTACATGCGTGAGCTGCTCGCCATACACAGTCCTTGTGGAAGGCGCAATTTCACAGGATGACACGTATTTAGTCACGCGCTGGTTTCCTTTACTCCACAAAGGCTCGGAATCAACGAAACGAGGCGGTCCTGTTTCTGGGAACGTATCGCCAGAGTCACCCTTAGCGCCGCCGTCTGCCGGTTCGTCGTCGCCCCTGTCCGGAGTCAACGCAAGTGACCTCCCCCCCTCCCCTCCCGCGATTGACGGCACATTGGTGCCTTCCATTACCTCGATTAACAAAGAAGCAGCAGGCCCCAGCGCCCCCAACTCCACCAAACAACAAACGCGCTTCACTTTGCAATCCACCGTCTTTTTGACACAGCGCAGCCGCCGCGACGCGAGCGCTTCGCCTAAAGAAGCGCAAACCCCGGCGCTAGTGGCTCGCCCGGGCGAGTTGAGTAACACCTCACAAATTTGGGACACATCGTTGAACACCCCGTTTATGTCGAACGTGTACCCGCTGTCCCACCCTGTTACGATTGAATCACCCAAGCCCTCCCACGACACATCGCTACCGGTTTCCAAAAACGACGACGACGACAAAAGACTGGAGCATCCGCCTCCTTCGTAAAAGTCGCCTCCGAAAAACCGGTCGTCGCCGAAGCCGGCGCGATACGCTGCTTCGTACAACCTAGCGGAAACCTCCGCGACCGCAATCCTCTGGCCGATGCCGAGCAAGGGTTGTGTTTGAGAAGTTTGATCAGTATTTCCAGTGGTATTTCCAGTAGGTGAGTCATGCAAAGCGTTGTCACTCGACACGTCGTCAATCGCGATACTTGACGCGTCGCCGACTCGAAACGGCGCGACCACCGTTCGCGTCGCCAGCCTCGCCGCCGCCGCCGCCGCCCGGAGGCACCCTTTCAGGCCAAACATGGACAACGCCGCTTCTGGGGTCGGGGGCAAACACGAGACACCCAAGTTTTTGTCAAACGCGACGTCAAACCGCCCGACCACGCGATCCAAACAAGCGCTCCAGGCAAGCACTGCTGACTCGACGTCACCGGAGGCGTACAAAGCGTCGCCATACTCCAAACGCGCTTGCGACTCGGCGACGCGGTCGCCGGTTGAACTCGCGAGGCGAACCGCACGGTCGTACAAACAAAGCGTCGCCATGTTTGATTTTGCATGAGTGCTTACTGTACCTGCCAACTTGGCGTTCGCCGTTCCAGCTGTGTCAGCCGTTTCAGGAAAGAAACTCTCCCGCGCCGCGCGCAGTGCAAGCACGTGTTCCGGAACGTTCGCGGTGGCTCGCGCCAGAGACGCGTTCACAGCGTCCGCGAGAAATGGCTGCACCGTGTTGTCCTTTTCTTCACACAGTCGCAGTGAGTTTTGCACTTTCGGCAACACGTCCAACCGGACGCGGTCGGTATCGATAACATCGCACAGTCCCAACGCCAGTTCCGACGCGCGGTGGTGGTGTTTCGCTTTGACGCACACCTCAATCGCGGTTGTGACGAACCTCGTGACGAACTCGACTCGAAACCCCGGCTTCCCGCAAAACCACGCTTCGGTTCCCCCGTCAATCGGCGGAAACGTCTCGGACGCGAACGCGGTTTTTAACAACGGGAACGCGGAGCGCGGGGGAAGTAGTTTTTGTCGTTTCTTGGTGGCCAAAAGCGAAGTTCTCAACGTGGCTCGCACCAGGGGGCCACGGCTGTGGCCTCCGGAAACGACCGCGATGCCGGGTGTGCGCAGGTCGGGCGGCGCGGTGGTGTTTTTCGTTCCGGGAAAAGAATCAGTCGCACTCACGGACGAGGCGGACGCCTTTTTTTCGTCCTCCACGAAGTACCCAGCGAAGTTTTCATCCCGCGTCGGGTCCTTTGCCAACGCTGAGTCGTAGTCATTACCCACCACTTTGTCTGTCCCATCCTCCAACCCTCCCGCCCGCTTCCCTTGTTTTAAAAATCTAAGTTGCTCAAGCACTCTGCCCGCCGCGACCGCCATTACGCGCGCGCCGCCGCCCTCGGCGAACGTTTCGTCGGCAAGAAAACCGAGTTTTGGCGACCGCGCCAAGTCGAGCATCGCCCGGGCGGCTTCCAGTACCCTGCCGTAGTGGCTTGCCCTCCCCGCGAGCTCCACGCCGCGGGCGAGGTGCGTTAGGGCGTAAAGGCTACATGCGGCCGGTTTTGGGGTGTCCGCGTTGTCCGGATACAAATCGGGACCCGCCGCGGACAAATCAGCCGACGCTCCAAATTTCGTCTCACCGGCTTCCCAGGCCAGCCGGCCAATCGCGACGCAGGCTTTGGACCTCCAAGGTCTGTGCGCGTCGCAGATTTGTCTTGAGCTCCGTAAAGCGGCTCTTCTCCTGAACATCGGCGGCGCGAGTCGGGTCAAGCACCGCGCCGCGCGTTCCCGAATTTGCGCGTTGTGACTCGCGTCGGCTCGCGCTTTGGACGCCGCGTCTACGGTTTCCTTTGCGCTTTGAAAATCGGCAACGGATTGCGCGTACGCCGCTTTCGCTTCGTCGCCCAGCTCGTCGCCCCCAACCGGAGCTGGTTCGCCTTTTCCGAACACCGACCGCATTTCTGTCGTGATCTCGCCCTCGAGCGAAACAATCGCAGCCTCCACGTCATCTTCCAAACAAGTCCCGTCGTAATCGTCGTCCCTCCCCGTGCTTTCGGGAAACGCGATTGTCAGCGGTTTACTCGCGGCGTCGCATTTACCGAAAACGTCCGCTGTCCAGTCGGCTAAAGTTTGCAAGGTTTTTTCAACACAATGGTCCCCTGTATCCTGTTTGACTTCGCCAACCAGCACGTCCACAACCACACCGAACGCGCGCATGTACGGTCCCGGGTGTGTCGACACGGTTTCTTGAGGTAACGACTTAAGCGCATCGAAGCCGCTCGACGCTTTTGGAGGACCCTTTCCGGCCGACCCGTCTTGGTCAATCCCGAGCGCACTTAAAACCGCCCCTACGGGGTCACCGGCGTCAGCGCCTGCAGACGCCGCCGCTCGCGTTTGCAACACTTCACTCGAAAATCTTCTCCACTCGGGAAAGAAGAGCAGGCGTTCCTGTAACTTCAAAAGTTCGGGATTGTTTACGCCGTTTGGCGCGACGAGCGATGCCGAGTTCAGCGCCTGCGCCGCCACCACAAGCCCTTTCCGTTCCCCGCACGCCCGCAGCGCGTTTGCCAACTCGAAACTCACGGACACCGCGAATCGCGCCAACGCGACACTTCTCGCCGCGCCGCACGTTTCCAGTAACACTTACGATAGGTAAAACAAAGTGTCAGTCGGCCGTACTGGCAAACGTGGAGGCGGGATTGCAGGGAAAGGCGCAATACTTACCACTGGTTTGCACGAGCGCCGCGATTGCGGCTTTCGGTTTTCGCCGCGACGCCGCCAGTATTCCGGCCACCGCGTTCCCGACCCTCAACCCGCATTCTTGAGTCAGTAACCGGTCACCGGAATAGACCGCGAGTTCCATGGCGAGCAAACACCGTTTCGCCACATCCAGCCTTACCAGAAACTCTCTGTGTTTCGGTGTTCTTAACTCGGGAAGAGGCGCGCGGTCGCCTTGAATGTTGTCAAAATCGTGGGAAACCTCGCCAACGTTGGGAAGTTTCGTCGCCGCGAGCACCTCCGCCGAGACGAGCAAACCCCTCGCTGCTGCCCGGAGCGTCGCGTCGCAGACGTGTTCCACGACATCACGGCGTATGCGCTGACACGTGACTGGATTTTTCGGAACAGAGATGGTGTGTGTGTCCCGTAAATCGACGCGAGTAGTCGCGGAGGATATTTCCACGAATCGCCTTCGCGTCGTAGCGGAAGCCAAACGCGCGATCTCGACGCACCCGCACTGGACGGATATCTGGGCTAGGCGTGCCCAAATCGTGGTGGACGGCAGGGGGTGCGATGCGACCACCGGTGCTGTCGCGTCGCCCACGCCGTTTATTACGGCACCTTTTTCGTACGCCACGATCGCGAGGGAGTAGGCGACGTTTTTACGCAAGCCCGAAACCGTCGCCGTGTTTTTGGACGCATCTGCGATTGGTAACGAAAACGGTCAGTCGGGACCGTAACTTGTATGAGTAATTACTCTGGAAAATCGGCAGTACTGTGTTGGGCGATTGGCAAACAGTGGGCAAACGGTCGTGTACGGGCGGACAATCGACAAATAGTCTCCTTGTGCTATATTCGCAAGAATTTCCAGGTTCCTGGTACGTGTTACGGCCGTACTGGCAATACTACATCCATCACGAGTAGTGCACTCAAACAGTCACGTCAGAGGGGCGGTAAACAGCGCCTGGATTTGGGAAACGCGCGCCTCGGCCGTACCCGCGGTGTCCACGTCATGTAACACCCCGGACCCGGGGTACCCGTCGTTCCGCACTCCGGGGGTGAACCCGGCGCCGAAGGGCACGACGACCACGGAGTACTGGTCGCACTTCGGGCGCTTTGCGTTTGTTGAAGTGGAGCGAAGGTTCCGTAAATCGGGACACTCGACGGTAACGCTGTCGCCGGTGACGCGCAAAACTCGCGGCGCGCTCGGCACCAACGAGGACTTGGCACTTCTTCGTGACAAAACACCACTGGTACCTTCGCGCGCATCTGCATCACCCGACAAAGGTGACCGAGGCGAGTCCCGGTCCCCTTTCCTTTTGGTATTTTCAAACGCCAGCGAATTCTCTAAATGAACGCGCTCCGCTTTTTCCGCTTTTTCCAAAAACGCCACCGCGTTTTCCAAAAACGTACCCGCGACGCTTTAGTGCAAAAGAAAAGTGTCAGTCTTAAGTGGCACCAAGTGCCATGTATATCGCGATGTATTGGACAATGTATGTATGGACAAACAGTCACCAGATTCGGTAAAACAGTGCACTTGTGATGTATGTGTTAAACCGTAATTACGGGCGGACAATCGGCAAAACAGGGAGGCGGGATTTGGGAAACGCGCAACACGTACCTTTCGCGGCCGACACACGCCGCGGCTTCCATCGCGACGACGGCTTGTTCCCAGTGGTTGTCGCCCGCGGCGGTTCGGAGCTCGTCCAGCAAATCGGGGGGCAGCAGTTCCATTTTTTTGCCACCCACATGAACCCCCCGCTTTTCGAGCGACGAGACGAGTTGCAGTTTCACGCTGAGCGAGAAAGCATCCGCGGCGAGGCACGCGGTTCGCTTTTGCGTCTCCGACATCGTCGACGGGGTGAAGGCTTTCAAAAACCCTGAACCCTTGTCCGCCGTGTCGTCGCCCCAAATCGCTTCGGCGGATAAAAACTTGGTGGCTTCGTGGGGGTCACCGACGCAGTATTCAGTCACGAAATCGTCGCGCGCGCGGTTTAACACGAAACTCGCCAGTGTAGCGCATTCATCGGCGCGGCGCAGGGATACACCGTCGCCTCGTTTTTCGTAAAGCGCGCTCAGTTTCAGCAAAACTGATGCGCGTAGGGTGTGGTCACGCAAATCCAAAGATTCAAACGCGTGCGATGCGCTTTCAAGGGCGTCAGTGACGATTTGGGTATCGGCCTCGTCCACGTCGAAACCGTACGCGGTTTGCGCCTTGCCGGCGGCGTTCTCCTCAAACTTGGTTTCGCAAAAGTCCACGAGCAACAAGCCGCCCTTGAGTAAGGACTCGGCGCAGTGCGAGGTTTTCGCGGAATCGGGGGACACGCCTTTGATCGCGGACGCCAGGCGTTGAACGTGGTCTTGTGGAGTGCTTTCCGTCCGTTTTTTCGAGTCCTCCGCAGTCTCGCCGTTTTCTTCTTCATCTTCGCCTTTCTTCTTTTCCCCATCCTCGCAATCGCCACCCACCAAAGTCCTGCCCTCCGCTAAGCGCAGCGCCACGAGAAGCTCAACGGTTTGCTTCAGCCGGGAGTTACGAAGTGCTTTCTCAGCACTCAGCCCAGTCTCCATGGAAGTTTTAGAGCCTGCTTCAGACCCTTCTTTAACCTGCCCTTCCTTGAGTAAATAGTTACCGAACATGACGAGCGCTTCGAAGGCGTGGCTCTCCGCGAACGCGTTCGAAAACCGCAAAAGCGCCGAGTGCGTGGAAACGTCGCCGAATTCAAACACCGTCAACGCGTACGCGGCGGTTTCGGCTTCACTCAATTTAGGTGGCGGTTCCGAAGAAGCCTCGGAGTTGAAAGCCGAGGTGCCCTCGGCGTCGCCTTCCTCAGGTTCCTCGGTACGGTCTTCTTCTTCGTCTCGCGTATTTTCGTCAGCTGAAGTTTGTTTGCTTGCTTCATACGCTTCGACCTTCTCAGCGTGCCGGTACCACACGAACGCGGCGTCGCACCGTTTCGCGATCCAGGCAGACGCAGCCGTCTGAACCGCGGACGTTGCCGGGCCGTACGCGCCAGAGGTCAACTCGAGTAACTCCACCAATTGTCGCGAGCGCATTTGGTGTTCGTTTGTATCGCCGGGCTTGTATGAGCAAACAGTCTCGTTCTCGACTTCGGCGTTTAGAAACTCGGCAAACGCGGTGACTTTTTCGGCGTCTCCCCTCGACGCTTCCATCACCATAACCAGCCGGTCCGCGTTTGCGTACAGCCGCTTGCGGGTAGGCTCCATGGGTGTCGCATCCATGGCCTCGAGCTGCTTCAAGTCCTCGATGGACTGTTTCGCTTTTTGGAGAAAAGTAGTTCCGGCGGCGTACGATTTCTCGCCGACCGCGGTTAACGGCGAGACGTCGTCAAAACAAGCGATTGTCATTTTTACCAAACCCAGCCGCCACTCCAAATGCGCCGGCGTGGCTAACAACGCGTGCGACTCCAGTGCCCTTATGGAAAACACAAGCGACGGCAACGCGACAAACGCGTTTCCGGAATCGATCAGCAAAGTCGCCGCGTCTTTGACCACGCGCGTGGCGTTTTTAACAAGCCAGTAAAGAGATTCGTCGCCCGCGGAACCGTGTTGCATGACTTCCGTGGCACCGACACACGCTTGTTGTAGCAACAGCAAGCTTTGCGGTCTTCGAACCTCCAAATCGCCCTCCCAAACCTCGCGCGCGTCGCACCTCGCTTTTCCAATCGCCGCCCTGAGATGCAGTGTTACCCGAACCAGTTTCGTAAACGACGCGTCGCAGGTTTGCGAACGACGCGACTGCACGCCATTCAAATCCACATCGTCGCGTCTGGAATCGTTCGTCCCTGGGTTCCACCGAGGGTCGGTTTCTGCGCCTTGTGAAACGAGCCCCAGCGCTAGGACGTGTTCAAAGCACGCGTGTCTCGCCACACCCCACTGGCCTCTGGAAAGCGCGAGCTCGCCCGCATCCGTCGCCTTGGACGCGAAGACGTCCGGTGGGACGTCGCGTTTGAGGTCCGCTACAAGGACACACGCGCGCTGGTGCGTGGGCCACGTGGCGTGCGAGGACGACGACGACTGCGGAGGGAGGTGGGGGGTGGGTTAGGGTGAGTCACGAAAAGAGTAAGGCACGGCGCGTGACACGACGCTCCATCACGGTCGGGCTCGCTTGGATGGCGACAAGCTCTTCTTTTGACTCGAAAAGAAACAAGCACGCACCGCGTCGGGCCCTCGCAGCGCACCCAAGCACCTCGCGAACGCATCGTCGAACGCGACTAGGGCGGTAGCAACCTCGCCCATGGTACCGCGCCACCAAACGCTGCGCGGACGCAGCGTCTCGGGTCTCGCGGTATGAAGGACGGAGCGACCCGGGTCAACGTGAAGTCTCTCGTTTCTTCTCGGACAAAGTGCCGAGAAAGGCTCCAAAAAAAAGACTTCCATCCAAATCGGGCTCCGCCAACGGAAAAGAAGATCCTTCCTCACACGCGCGCGCGCCTTGACCGTTTGCGACCGCGCGTTTGCGGGTTCAAACGCGCGCGGCGTGCGGTATTGTTTGCGAGGGCGGCAACCGGGGTGTACGCGGCGCGGAGGGTGACAAGCGCCATGAGCGACTTCAGCGGTACGCACTGTCCCGCCTGTCCCCGGATGGGTCGCCTCGATTTCTCCATCTTGTCAATTTCAGAGCGCTCCAATTTGCTCGCGCTCTTTCAGGCATCCGCGTTGGGTTTCCGAATCGAACCTCCTTTGCCCTACATGAGGCCCCAGGAAGGAAGAGGTTTCGTGTATTGCCACCGTTCACGGTCGGCGCTTGGGCGCACGACGCCGCACTTACGCGTGTTTCCGTCACGTCACAAACCGAGCGTACTCGGGACGAGCCTGACCGTCCCTTCCCATCCAAACGCCTGTCCCGGACCCGCACGGTCACAGACGACGACGCCGATTCCGACCTTGGGACGACGGGAACCTTCGACGATGTCTCCTCGTTCCTGCCGCCATTCGCGAACGCGGAGAACCGCGCTCTTGACCTTGAAATCCGGGAAAAGGAGCGCTTGCTTGAGCAGCTAGAGGGTGACACCGAGGACACCGAGGACCGCGTGGACGCGATGAAACGACACTTGCGAAACGTGGAGGATGAGGTGCGGAACACGCAAAGCCGAGCGCAGGCTAGGCGCAGGGAAAAGGAAACGGAGGCGCATATGAAGCGCTTGAGTGAGCTGGCCGTCGCAAGAGTGCGGGATGACGCGAAGAAAATGGAAAAGGAGGAGCTTGAGCTCGATGAACGCGTGACGAACATCGAAACGTCGACCCATTTCGGTATCGAAAAGCTGGACAGGTACAAGCTGCAGTTGAACTGGGGGCAGGAGGAGCTGGAGCAGTGGAGCGCAGCTAGTGTGCAGAAGGATGAAGACGCGCTTGCGTTGCAGAGGTATCAACGCGCGGATGAAGCACGGGTACGAGAGCTGAACGTCGCCATAGAGAAAGTGACCGCCGAGGTTTCCAAAAAGAAGGAATTGCTGGACCGGGAAGGTACGGCCTTGGGCCTTTCCCAAATCCCGGCCTCCCTGTGTGCCCATACAATACTGACACTTTCTTTTATTTATCTCAGTCAGCGAAACGCAAGGCGCGCAGTTGGAACTTGACCGCGCGGCTGAGGATTTTCGGACGTTACACAGGGAACGCCAGGACGTGGTACGACAGTGGGAGGATGTTATTGAAAGCATGAAGCGACGGGACGTTCAAATCGCAGAGGCGAGCCGGGACTTCGCGCAGAGGCGGAAAGAAATACGAGCGAAACAGGCACTGCTCGCCGAGCGCACGAGATTCCTGGACCAGGAGCTTTTGAACAACAAAGAAACGGACGCCGCGATCAGCGAAGCCGACCGCGGGATGGCCAAGATCCGCGAGCAGTACAGTGGCGAGCTGGAAGGACAAGTCGCGCTTGCGGACGAAACGGACGCTACTAAGAACGTGCTCCAGCGAGCGGCACAGGAGCTCGCGTTGGTACGTGTTGGGCCTTTCCCAAATCCTGACACACTGTTTGCCCATACAAGACTGACACTTTTCTTCTTTTTTACAGATGGACAACGGAAACGCGCAGAAGCGAGCGTCGCTTACACTGAAAAAAGAAAAACTCGACCGGGTTCGGAAACACTTTGAGCAATCGAAGAAACGTTTGGAGACCGAAAAACTCACCTTAATGTCCCTCGCCGAAAGGACCGCGGAGTTGGACCGGGTGCAATGCGAAAACGAGGAGGAGCTTACCGCTGCGCGGAAAGACAGCGCCGCGCATAAAGACCTGCTCATGAGGACCCGTCTTGAGTTGAAAACGCTTGATGACAAAAAGGTTTTGCTGGACGCCGAGACCAGCGGCGCGCGGACGCAGAACAAAGTGCTGGCGCGTAAAATCGTTTCCCTGGACGAAAAAGTGATGAAGCAACAGGAGAACTTGTACGAGTTTGAGTTTCAAATCCAGGGCTTGGAACGGAAAGTTTCGCGGGCGGGTGGCGCGCGGAGCGACGAGGAAACGCGGGTGTTACAAAACAAACTGGACTCGTTACAACTCACGCTGAACGACCGCGTCGCGGAGAAGGACTTGCTCGTCGCCTCCGCGAGAAGGGCGGAGGAGGATTTGGAATCCGCGCGGAAAAAGAGCAAGCTGTTAAAGATGACTTCAAACAAGCTCACCGAAAACATCAACGAACTCACCCTGGAAGCAGAGCTCACGTCGAAGGACGTGCGGAAAGCCGTCGTTGAAAAGGAGGACAAGATGGTGGCGCACGACACGCTGAAGTTGGAGGTTAAGAAACTCCGGGACGCGCTTGACATCAAGGCGGACCAGGTTTTCGAGCTAGAAAACCGGAAACAGCAGTTACTCCTTTCAATGGAAGAGCGGAAGCACGAAATCGAAACGCACGGCGAGCTGCTAAAGGCGCAGCTGAAGATGATCGGCGAAGACGTGCACCGGGCGACTTTAGAAATGCGCGAACGCGCGATGAAGGTTGGTAAGTTACAAACGAAATTTGAGGTTTTGGTGCACAAAGTTAAGAGGCCAGGCGGTGATGGCGACGAAAATGACGGGGAAGAGCGCTCGCAGGCGTATTACGTCGTCAAAGCGGCGCAGGAACGGGAGGACATGCAGCGCAAGGGCGACGCGCTCGATCACTCCATTCGTACACAAGAAAAGGAATGCGCGGCGCTGGAGGTGACTTTGCGTAAACTGACGAAACAGAACGACTCGTTCCGGGTCTCAAACCGACCTTGTGACAACTCGGACACCGACGAGCTCACGAAACGCGCGGCTTTACAAGAGAAACTGGAATCCGTTACGTTGACGCTGAGCATGCGAAAAGAAGAGGAGGCAAAAATGGAGCTGGCGTTGCAAAAGCGGGATAAAAACCTGCAGCGAATGCACGACGAAGCGGGGGCGATTAACCTGGAGCTGGATGTTTTGGAAAAAGAGGCTGGCGAGTCGGAGATGAGGCTGCGAGACACCGCGCAAAGAGCGGAGACCACGCACGGGTTATTACTCGACGCGCAGGATAGGTACCGGTTAAAAAAAGGGTCACCCGCGGACGAAAGCGCGCAGGGCGAGCTCGGGGCGGAGGAACTGGATATGCGGTGCGAAGAGCTGAAGGAAGGAACGCGGGTGGTTGTTTCCGAACTGAAACAAGTAGCGGCGAAACACCCGGAGCTCGCAACGCTGTTGGCGTCGTACGGAGTGAAACTGCCGGGCATCGCGATTGACGGTTGAGGGGTGAGGCGGGGGTATGATAGCGCTTTCGCTTTGATTGGTGTGATTTCAAATCTCGAAAAAAAAACTCGCTTGCGCTGTTTCCGCTCCCGGTGTTCTTTTCGTTCGTCGCGTTGTGTGCTTTACGCGTCTTTGTTGCTTGTTATGTTGCTGGCGCTTTTTTGATGTCTGAAGCTTACTAGGCAGTCACACCAGAACTCAAAAAATCGCCAACAACCAAAAAACAAGCAAGAAAGATCTCCGTGAAGTACGCAACCGAGCAAACGAAAAGAAACACCCAGAGCGACAAGAGCGCAAGCGAGACGCTTCGCGCTTCCTTCCCACCTTTTGCCTTCCCAAATTCGAAACACCCTCCGCACCAGATGATTACGGGTGTTCCGGTTCTTTCTGGTACGACCCCCTGTCTCGTGAGAAGTCCTCCGCGCTCGGGTCGAAGCTCTCTCGAGGTGACCGTACTCCCAACGCCTCCGGGCCGCTGCCGTACTCGGTGGCGCCGTAAAACTTCAACACGTCTTCCGGGTAAATGCCTTTTTTTGGGAAAGAAAACGGTCAGTCGAGAGTCGGCGAGTATAGGTTCGTAACAGTTGCGAGTACGCCAGTAAATGTTCTGCAGTACTGCAGTCACGTAGGGGCTGTAAACATGGCACTTGTGACGTATGTAATGATCATCATCACCGTGTAGTGCGTTCGAACAGTCGCGGTAAACGGCGCGCGGTTGGATTTGGGAAAGCCCCTGTACGCCGTACCTTTTTCCGTGGTCAAACCGTACTTCCCCATGGCTTTAGCGTAACTTAAAGCGGTCCAGTCTTTCGGGTTCCGCGCGTCAAGATCCACGCCGTACTCGACAAGAAGCTTGACTAATTCCGGGCCTCCGTCGATTCCCCAGAACAACGTTAAATCACCGCCGAGGTTCATGTAGTTGGGATCGGCGCCGCTTCGAAGCAACGCTTTCGCCGCGTCCAACCGCCCGCGGTGACACGCGCTCATCAACGGCGTGTACGCCTCCGGGCACCCGTACGCCGCGCCGAACACGAAGTTCACGTCCGCGCCTTCCTCGATTTTCTTGTAAATCAAACGCACGTCGTTCTGGTGAGAGATGTGAAGAGGTGGGTAGGTTTTGATTGGAGGGTGTTAGGGCGAGGGTGGTTTTGTTTTCGTCTTCTTTTGCGTGGCAAAAGGTCGTCCCTCGAAATTTCGCCGGTTCGCCTTCCGCGTTCGTGAGAACGAGGGGGATGTGTCGCGTCCGATTGGTGTTTGCAGACCCGGAGTCGTCGGTCGTACCTTGATGATGGCGTTCAGAAGCTCCTCGGTTTCCCGGCTGGCTTTCACCACCCCAACGCCTTTCGCGTGCGGGTCGTAATCCGGGTGGTGCGATCCTTTGCCTTCGTCCCACTGCGGTGAAGTTGAGGTGAGGAAATGGTCAGAATCGTGTGGGGACGACGAACCCGAGGCGGATTTGTGAATGACGCGTGCGTTGTGGGTGACGTACCTGCGCGCTGTAGGCCTCCTCCATGTCGGCCTGGCGCTTCTGCATGATTTTCTCCTATGGGATGAAGGCGAAGTGTTGGGAGGCGTGGGTGCGGTGGGTCAGCGGCGGATGCGAGTCGAGTGCTGCGGGAGACCCGCGGTGCGTGTCGTCGTTGGTTCGGGAGGTGAACCGCCCGAAAGTCGTGTCATTGTCAGATCGCGCGAGGCACGAGAGGGACGGGGTGGATGTCGCCAACGGAGTGGCGACGGTGAAGTCGCACCATCTGCGACATGTTTGCAGGTCGTGGGTTCGAGGCGAACGCGTTTGGTGAAACGCGACGGCGACGCGCGTTGGCAAGTGCGAGTGTCGTGCGCACGACTGGAAAGGAAAAGACGAAAAAACGAACGCGAAAGTCCGAAATGTTTGCAAAAAAGGCGTGGCTTGAAAAGGAGGGATTTAATTTTTCGTCCCAACACGCCTCGACAGGAACCCTACTCATCACTCCCGCTCTTTCCCGAACACCGCTTCGTGGTCCGCACACCGCCCGTTCATCGCAGTCAAAACTCCGAGCCACTTCTGCGCGTCTTCCCACCGGTCCTGCAAAATCGCAAGCTCCAATTCTTCGCTCGCGACGCCGGGAGTGACTTCTTCTTTTTTTGTTTCGTCAAATGCTTCCCGTAACGCACCAGACTCCGCGGTTTCAAAGTCCACGTCCTTTCGAATCGAGCGTAACCTCCGGTCAATTTCAAACAATTCGGCATCAATCAAGTCCTCATCGTCGACCGTTTCAATCAACGCCATCTTCCATTTCGTCACCAAAACCCGCGCCTCGGGGTCCACGTCGCGCCACTCGGTTTCGAAAAGCGACTCGACCAACACGTGCGCGCCCGTTCGCAAGGTTTCCAGTTGCCGACTGACGGTTTCGTCGCCCTGAGTTGTTCCCGGACTAAATACTCCGGGACCAAATGTCTTGCTGTGTTTGGCACCAAATACTCCAGGAGCAACCGCCTCGGTGTGCTTGGCATCGCGTAATTCAGTCAGCATCGCGCGTCGTCGCAGCGCCGCCGCGGTTGCTACTCTTTGCGCAACCATGTAGTCCAGCTTGTGTCGGTCAAGCGCGGTGACTTTTCCTGGCGTGCCGACTGATTTGGCCACCGCGTTCATGTACAAGTCGCCGCGCTTGCCCGTCAACCTCGCGAGCGAGTCGTTTGCGTTGTCGGTTTGGGTTACTCCATAGTCGATGTTCCAAGAAAACCGAACGCGGAACGCGTCTCGGGGTGTTTTGGCAATCGCGCGAAACTCCACGATTTGGTCGTGGAACCACTTCGCCCTGTTGTACCAATCAACCCACAACCGTTTCACTTCTTTGAAGAAAGAAACAGGCCCTCGGGTGCGAGACTGAAAAAAATCGGTATGCGTATCAGAAAAACGTTTTCGGTCGCGTCGGTCGACCAACCGTTGAACCTGCGGGGGCAACACGTACGGGTCATCTTTGAAAAGTGTTTCCTTTTTATTCCGCTTCAGCTTCCCAAGCGCCGAGCGCAGGAAAATGTCGAACGCATCAAGGGCGTCGGGGTCGGAAACGTGGTCGGGGTCGGTTTCCTCGCCGAGGTTGTGTATCGCGTCGGAGGAAAGGACCGCGTCGGAAGAAGTTCCGCGAGTCACGGAAGTACTTGGAGTATTCGTGGCACTCGTAGCATGTGCAGCACCGCCAGCTTCGTGCCGAGTACCTACCATCGCAACCTGGCGCCAATCATCCAAACTCCCCATCCTTCCGACGGATCGGAAAGAGCTGCGCCGGGCGTTTGGCGCGACGCCGGATTTGTTGGCCACGTCTTTGGTCACGAAAATCGGAACGCCGCGTTTCAAAGACACACACAGCGCTAAAACGGAATCGAGACCGCGGACGCGCGTTTCCGAAGTACCAAGAGGAAGACCCGAATCTTTCCGCACACCGCGTAAGTGGTGACCCTCTGAAAGACTCGAATCTTTCCGCCCTTTGCTTGTTTGGCGACCGTATCCGCGTACCCAGTCGCGCACGTCGAAAACGACGGGGCGAACGGAGAGCGAGTTATCAACGTTTGATTCGTCGTCGTCATCATCGCACGCATCGCACGAAGAATCGTGAGAAACGTCTTTGGGTGTCGCCCACAGAGTCGCGGTCAAACCACGGTGTGCGCTGGATTCGTCGCACGCAATCACCAAATACTCGCTCGTCACGGAATCTTCCAACGTGTTCAGCAAATCGTCAACCTCTTCGGGTTCGATTTCCAGTCGCGACAACGGCGGCGGCGCGGACGCGCGCAGTGTAGGGTTTTCACTCCGAGCGTCGTACAACCGCCCCTCTGTGTTCGTGACCAACTGCTCCAACGCGAGTTGCGCATCCAGTACGTCAAGAAGACGCGTCTCATCGTCGGTACCCGCGTCGTCGTGATCGTCGGACGAAGAATCGAAAGAAACGTCTTGGTGCATCCCAGAACCACTCGAGTCGCTTCCGTACCCGTTGAACGTTGGGAGTGTCGAGGAGTTATAACTCGTCGTTTCGCGATCGGTATGACGCGAATCGTGTTGGGTTCCATACGAATGGGCCGGTGCGGTACCTTGCGTCGCGTTGCCGTCGCGGCCCGGGAAGGTCACGGTTCGCGTTCCGCGCCAAGTGCCGTGCTCCAGTCGTTTTGGACGCAAGCAGTTGTACATATACTCGCGGCACATCAAAAGCGGGTCCCCCCGTGTTTGGTGCGGCGGCGGCGGCCATGCGGTGTAGGGTACGGCAGGGCCTCCGTACGAGGGCGAGTTGGCGGACGCGTCATGGAACGACTGCACGCGGGATGTCGGGTGCGGAACTCTGTCTGGCGGGTGGAAGAAATACGGAACACGATCGAGTTTCACGAAACGTCCAGGTTGGTATTCGTTTTCGTTTTCGTTTTCGTTTTCGGAAAGGTATTCGTCGTCGTCGTGGTATGTTTCGTCTATTGCGACGTCGGGTGTGCTTTCGTCCACTGGGTCGTGTTCTCGGGCTGTGCTTTCGTTGGATATCAGCGCAGAAGCTACGATGGGAAGCAGTCGGTCCTTACCGTCACTCATCGTGCGCAACACGGTCGTGAGCACGCGAACCGTTTGCCGCGCTTCCCCGCCCGCGGACCGGAAGTTTTCCTCCGCGGAACAACAGTCGTCCGTGTTTCGCGGTGCCTCGAACGGAGAGTCGTCCAGTTCCACGGAATCCACCACCACGCGGATCAGTGACTCGGCGTACGCGCGTGGTGCGGCAGTCGAACTGTCGCGAATTGAAACGACGCGATCGGCGGAATCCGGACACACGCCCGACCGCGCGTTTCCCGGAAGGGTCTTTCTCCCGAGCCGCACGGTTTGGTTATCCCCGACGTCCCCAGAAGCACCCGGGCGGGATGACACGCCGCGCGCGCGGCAACCGCGATGGCGCGGCGCGCCGCTGGCGCCGGAAACGACGCCGCGACTTGCTGACAGGCCCAGTCGAGATACCACTAAAGTGGCCATGGACGTTTGCGAGGACAGGCTTCGTGCACCGTAACGAAGCGCGAGCGCTTATGTGCGAAAGCAACGCCTGGCGAGCTACGACAAAATAAAGCACTGTTTCGGCGGCTCCCAGAAACTACAGCGCGTTCTCGTGAAGAGCCGTCGTGGCTTTTGAGAACGAGAGGCGCGGAGAAGCACGACGTGGTCATCGTACGGTGATAATGAGAGACCGGAAGCGGTGCTCGCACGGGAGGGTGAAAGGCAGCTGCGCGGTGTGCAGTCCATGTCCCCACGGGAAGCGGAAAAACATCTGCACGGTGTGCAGCCCCTGCCCCCACGGCAAGCTGAAACAAAGCTGCGTGAAGTGCAACCCATGCCCGCACGGCAAGCTGAAAGACAACTGCGTGGCGTGCAACACCTGCCCTCACGGCAAGTTGAAACGCAACTGCGCGGACTGCAACCCCTGCCCGAACGGCAGGCTGAAATGTCAATGCGCGTACTGCAACCCTTGCCCGCACGGCAAGCGGAAAGGCAGTTGCAAGGAGTGCAGCCCCTGCCCGCACGGGAAGGTGAAACACGGCTGCACGGTGGGCAACCCTTTCCCCCACGGTAAGCAGAAGAGCAACTGCACGAAATGCAACCCCTGTCCGCACGGCAAGCGGAAATACGCCTGCGTTGCCTGCAACCCTTGCCCTCACGGCAAGCTGAAACGCTACTGCGCGGCGTGCAAAACGCCACGCGCGGATCCGCCGAGTTCGAAGCAGGTCAAGCGCGAGCCGGAGAGTTCGCCCGAGATCAAGCAAGAACCCGAGGCCAAGCTCGAGCCCGAGATCAAGCAAGAGCCGGAGATCAAGCAAGAACCGTTCACCATCCGCGGCTACTTCGGCATCGGCGAGTAAGATGAGAGTCAGATACGCTGCAAGAGTTAGACGATAGACCACGTTGACAAATACCTTCGGTACATCCCCTAAAAAGTACACGGTCCGTACGGAAAGTCTCGTTTCCGCGCTTCGAGCGCGGCGCGTCCCTTGATACGCACCGCGGGTTTCGTGGGCC